>JAABUU010000699.1_pt1 | contig 70750 bp, 65 predicted proteins | sample 5559301 | NCBI WGS metagenome assembly JAABUU01 (sample SAMN10711884, study PRJNA513360) | rock metagenome | isolation source: Antarctica rocks | place: Antarctica: Victoria Land, Richard Nunatak white
TTATGTTTCTTCAATGTTTTGCTGTAAATGATAATGTCATCTAGATAAATCTGACAAAACTGATGAAGATAGTCAAATAGCACGTCATTCATATAGTGTTGATAGAAAGTTGAGTCGTTGATTAATTTGAAAGACATCACGTGATATTTGTAGAAATCAAAAGAAGTGATAAAAATAGTCAAATCTTCGCTATCTGAGTGCATGCGTAGTTTGTTGAACGTGACAATGATGTTCAATCGAGTCAGATACTTGCTTTCTTGTATATGAGTGAGATTCTCGTCTATTAATGACAAAGAGTAGCAATTTCGTTTGATCAAAGCATTGAGCTTTCTGTAATCAACGCAGAAACGCAAGCTATCGTCTTTCTTTTCAACAAATAGTATGAGCGAAGCATATGAAGCTGAGCTAGAAGATATAAAGTCTTTATTCAGATGCTTAATCAGATAATTCTTCATTTTTTGAAGCTTGTAATCAGACATATGATAGAGATGACTTCAAGAAGATGTTCTCTCATTGATCAACTCAATTTTATGATCGTAGAAGCGATGAGAGAATAGTTGATCAGTCATCGCTCGATCAAACACATATAGATAGTCATGATATTTCAAAGAAAGCTTAGCTTTGACTTCTTTCAAGATCTCTTCGTGTGAAAGCTCTTGTATATTTACATCTTCGAGTTTATTTCTAGCTGTTTTTAGAAGTCGATCGATTTTCGTGATGATGATCGCGAAAGTAGTCACATTCAATCGTTTGACTAGTGATCTATATACTGCAGTCTTTATCATTGCTATGTTCATTGAATCAAAAGACGAAGACTTAACTGAATTAAATGATTTCACGATTTTACTGAATGAAGATGACTTCTCGCTGAGTCGAGTGACAACAGAAAAGATAAATCTCTTTAGTATTTAAGTAGAGATTAAACTCTTCTGTTCTATCGCGATTTTCTTGCTCAAAAGAATAGTCAAATGAGCTTTGATAGAAGCTTTGATATAAGCTTCGAAACTAGAAAATTGAAGATGATCATCTCTCATATCAATAGTCACTTCAATCTTGTTCATTCATGTTTTTTCAAGAATCATCTGATGTTGATCTAATTGAGTGATCAGCATAAAGACGAAACGTTTCATATGATCTTGAACAGTTAGATTTGAATAAATTGCATGAGTAATGAGCTTTTTTGCATAATGATCATCGAATTTTCTTATTGATTTGAGCTTGATTAAAGATAAAGATTCAATTTGCAAATGATCACAAACATTCTGCGTGATTAATTCATCAATGAACGAATAGTCAGCTGCTTCAGTGTCAATCAATGACTTTAATGAGTAACTAATTTCATTGCTAAATAGTACACATTCAGTAGTCAAAGATTTTGAAGCAAAGAGATCATTTGAGCTGCTCATTGTTGAAGAAATTAACACATCTTTCATTGCATCTTTGATGAAAGTCACTAGTTTTTTGCCTCATTCTTTGATTTCTCTGTAAATAATTTCTTCTCTTCTTTTGACATGATGATCTCATTGAGACAAGAGATGAATGCACAAGATGTCAAAGTACTAGTCTTTAGCTGAGAGCAGTTCTTTGAAAGATGACTCGATACTTCGCAGTTGAAGCAGATGATTGACATTCTTGATTATTCAGATTTGAGAGTGAAAAAAGTAGCAAGTCGAACATAGCTAGTAGTCAAGATTGAAGCTGATGTCGACGAAGAAACATGTTAGAGATCAGCATAGAGCGAGTTATATGAGTGTAATGTAACGAGTATATAAATGCTAAGAAAGAAAAGTATCTAGAAGAAAAGAGTCGACTATCTATATGACTCAGAAGAACATAAGCTAACTCTGAATAGAGTTGACTTCGAAACAACTCAATAGTCTAGTGACGAGCGATCGACGATAGTCAGAAACATAGTCATCAACATAGTCATCAACATAGCTATCAACATAGATGCGTAGCTAGAATCGTAACAGTATCTTCTTTCTTCAACGATTCATGTTTGCATGAATGTATTTTCTTAGTCTTGTGTAGAATCGAAATGTCTATTGTAGCAGACTAGCTATGTAGAGAGAAATTGACTTGCTCAGCGAAGAGATTGACTATTGACTGATGTCATTGAAGCAGACTCACTAGAAGAGAATCGACTAGCTCAGCGAAGAGATTGACTATTGACTGATGTCATTGAAGCAGACTCACTGATCGACTTGCTCATCGAAGAGATCAACTTTGAGCTCGTCATTGTAGCAGACTTACTAGTTGCATGTGAATGTATGATCAGATTCACTAATGAGTAGAGCGATGAGAGCGAGTAGATCATCGCATTGAGAATAGATGTCATTGAAGCAGACTCACTAGTTGCATGTGAACTGATAGATGAATCGATTCACTGATGAGTAGAACGATGAGAAGATAGATCATTGCATTGACAGTGTCATTGTAACAGACTCACTAGTTGCATGCGAACGAGTCGACAGATCGATTCACTGATAGATAGAGCGATGTGAGTAGATGAATCATTGCATTGACGAAAGATGTCATTGTAGCAGACTCACTATTTGCACATGATCGAATTGACGAATCGATTCACTGATAGATAGAGCGATGAAGATGAGTAGATCATCGCTTTGATGATGTCATTGAAGCAGACTCACTGAGAGGTTTGCTCATCAAGATAGAGACTTCACGCAGTTCTAGACTGATCTCTTTGATTGCTCTTTGAGATAAAGACTTCATGCAGTCATAGACTGATCTCGTTTGATTGTTCAACAAATTCGAAGAATTTCTTGTGAATCTGAATGAATGATTAATTCGCTGATCTTTGATCTAGTTGAATGATTTCAATCGTTTGTTTATACTTGCTGATCAGCGCACGAGTTCGAATCTTTTGTTTATTCTCGCTGAGTCAGCTTACAAGAAAGAAAAGTGAGTGTTTGCATGATCGCGAGTCGACTAGATCAAAGTCAATAGTTGTGTGAATCGAGCAGAGCAAGTCGATGCAGATTATTTCACTTCGTCTGTAATGAAGAAGCATTTATATAATGTTAGAGATCAGCATAGAGCGAGTCATATGAGTGTAATGTAACGAGTATATAAATGCTAAGAAAGAAAAGTATCTAGAAGGAAAGAATCGACTATCTATATGACTCAGAAGAACATAAGCTAACTCTGAATAGAGTTGACTTTGAAACAACTCGATAGTCTAGTGACGAGCGATCGACGATAGTCAGAAACATAGTCATCAACATAGTCATCAACATAACTATCAACATAGATGCGTAGCTAGAATCGTAACAAAACAAAACGTTTTTTCGAAGCTGTTATTAATTTGACTGTTCATTGCTCATCACGTAGCTGATAATTGACTTGTTGTTTGTTATTCACATCTTGAAGAAAGATCTTGAGCTTATCAAGTGAGCTAAACTTTATGAGACAAACTGATAACACGTTCTGAAGATGATTGTTGATTTTATTCTGAATGTCGTTCATCAGAGTGATATCATCATAGTTTAGAAAGCTGAATATTCTAGTGAATTCTGAATAAAAAGAGCTGAAGAGCTTGTTGAGCTGCTTCAGAGCAACGTATTTGCAACGACACTTTTGAATTAAATTCTGATCTTCGTAAATTTCTTTCAGATGTTTCAGTAGCTCTGATAGTGATTGATAGAGTGAAAGAACGTTAACATGATGTTTTGCATAGATTTGCTGATCAGCATCGTCTTTTAGTCTGAAAATCACATAAACAATACGAATCTTTTCAGTAAAGTAATGATTCGCGTTGACATTGAGCTTGTCAGCTATTTTGATGTTTCATGTTTCTCAGGTAAAATCATCTGTTTCGATGAAGATGAGTGAATTTGAAAGCTTGATGAACTTGTGATGATCGTTTTCATTATCAGATAGAGTAGAAGATTCTCGTTGAGAGTGAGCTTCTTTCTGATTGACTCGTTGCTCAGCTGACTGAGTATCTTGACGAGACATAGATTGATCAGCTTGACGTTGTTTCGCTCTGAAGTTCAATCGCTCGCCTTGTAGCTGATTGATCTTTTTCTCTAGCTCATCATTCTTATCAAAAGTGACTTCTAGTTGTTTTGCTCTCTTTTTGTGATCTTCTTGTACAAAAAGTCAGTGTTCATTGAGTTGTAGAGTTAAGTCTTACTGACTTCAAAGCTCGTTCAGCATATTGATGACTTCGCTGAGTTGATTGCTGACTCAATGAAACAGTTGTTCTTCGATGTTTATGTTTCATGCAATGACAGCTTTCTCAGCTTCAACTGAAGCATCGATGAGTAGAAGTGAAACTCTTCTATTGACAATGCTTTTAAGCAGACGAGTTGTTCAAGACTCAACTGACTTGACATCATGTGTCATGATGAGAGAAGATAGAAGTTGTTGAGATAAAAGTAAATGAGAAATTGATGTTTTGAATTGATGTTTTTTGATGAGTGAAAATTCAAAGAATTTCTTGTGAATTTCAGATAATAATTGAGTGCTTTATTCGAAGAATTTCTTACGAATAGAATGATGAAAATGAGTGTAGAATTGAAGAATTTCTTGCAATCTAAAATGATGATGCAAATTTGAAGAATTTCTTGCAAATTTTCCTTACTGAATAGATTGTTTCATATCATCTATTCATCGATAGCAGAGTAGTAGATGATGAGCATTTATCTAATGTTAGAGATCAGCATAGAGCGAGTCAATATGAGTGTCATTTAACTAGAAGATAAATGCTAAGAAAGAAAGATAACTATAGAAAAGAAGCTGACTACATATGTGTGTTTCTCAGTCGACGCTAGACTCAATAGAGACTACTCAAGATGATGAAGTGAGAATAAATCTGACAAGACTAGAAGACTGAGTCTGACAAGGCTAGAATCATGACAAATTGTACGCTACTTCGCGAAGCAATAGCAAGAAATGAGACACAATATGAAGATATTAAATTAAAGAATTATTAAACTTAAAATGAAATCTTGTATCATGATAGTCAGTTATGAATCTCATTCAACGAGCTTCTACAAATGAATCTGATTCGTGAGATACATGATCAATCATTAGTTGATCATTCTGATATTCTTAGAACTGTGAAAGTCATAAAGCGAAACTACTATTGATCATTCATGCGAAAAACGATAAATCAATATATTCAAAACTGCTATATCTGTCAACGCTCAAAGACATTTAAAAATAAATCAAATGACTTGCTTCAATCTTTATTGATATCTGAACAGCAATGATAAAACATAGCAATGAACTTCATTATTAATCTATTTAATTTAAGCGAGTACAATGCTATTCTGATGATCATCTGCAGATTGTTAAAGAAAAGACATTATATCTCTTGCATCATTGATGATGAAGATATCACTGTCAAAAAGACAGCTGAAATGCTGATTCAATGAGTATATTGAACTCATGATCTATCAAGCTTCATAGTATCTGATCGAGATTTGCAATTCATCTCTATACTATGAAAGTTTCTTTGCAAATGACTGAGCATTTTTCTTCAATTGTTCATCATTTATCATCGTCAAATCAATGATCAAAGCGAACGAGTTAATCAGAACATCAAACAATATCTTTGATTCTTCTGTTCATATATGCAGAATGACTGATCTAAATGACTGCTCATGATTGAGTTTGTTGACAATAACGTCTTGTTATCAATCATCTTCTTAACTTTCTTCTTCATGAACAAGAACTTTCATTCTTGTATGAGCTTCAACTCTGACATCATCGAGTATGAAAGCACTTACGAATGCTTGCAAGTCAATTGAGTCAAGAATATATCTGAATAAATGAACAAAACATTGATCTTCGCTCATAATGCTCTGATTAAAACATGAAAACAAATGATGAATCAAGCTAATAAGCATAGAAAGAAGATCAATTATGAGATTGAATCAAAGATGTTTCTGAATGAAAGAAACATCATTACAGCGAGATCTTTCAAGAAGCTAAATGACAAAATGCTCAATTCTTTCATTAATCTAAATCTCATCAACTCTTCATATAAACTGAAATTATCAGAGTCTATGCATGTTCATGATGTATTTTATTCTGATCTGCTTCGCTCTGTTGTCAACGACTACTTGTCTGATCAAAAGAATGAATCTTCAGATTCAATAATGATAAACGACGAAGATGAGTGAAAAATCGATGATATATTGAATTTTCGTCGATATTGAAGACGACTTCAGTATAAAGTCAAATGAAAGAACTATGACAATAATCTCAATTGATACAACGCTGATGATGATGAATTTATGAACACTCAGAAGATCATTGATGATTTTCATATTCAATATTCAAACGACTCGCGCTAATCAACAATTCAATCAATCACAATTTAACAGATCTGAGTCTGTGAAATCATGATTGAGCAATAAATCAAGTCGAGCAGAAAATACATTCATGCAAACATGAATTGTCGAAGAAGAGAAGTAATGTTATGATTCTAGTCTTCATTTATTCTTCATTTAGTCTTCGTCTGATTTCATTTTAATCAAGTCTAGTGAAAATCTGATCTAGAGATGATGTCATTGAAACTCTGCATCATATGTGTAAAACGTCAATTCAATCGAGTCTAGCACAGAGTTGAGAAAACATACATATAAGAATTGAGTTCTTTTCTGTAGATACTTTTCTTTCTTAGCATTTATTTATTAGTTAAATGACATTCATATGACTCACTTTATGCTGATCTTTAACAATATCTTGTGAAACATCAAGATAGAAGAACAGCTTCATCAATGAACTCATGATCAGTTAAATGAAATCATCAAGATGTTGAACAAGCTTAGATCTCAATGAAACATGACTAGATCTGTCGTCAAGTTCAAGTTGCTTAACTCAATTCAAGTTAAGTTTCAGAATTGAGTTAAGTTAAGAAAGATCAACTCAACTCAATTAAGTTGAGTCAGACTCTCAACTCAACTTAATCAACTTAATGAATTGACTTGAACTTGAAACATTTTACTTATTTGAAATAAGTACTAGTAGAATGATATTATGAAACTTTAAAATGTGTGTATATGAATGATCTTTATTTACATGTTGAAAAGAAATTTATATATATGTAGAGAAATGTTTTCAACTCTTTTATTGTTGACTCAGATCTCAGTCACTGCTTCTAACTAAACTGCTTGAGAAATGCGTAAGCAATTTCATGAAAACAGTAAATTGCAAAATGAATTGCAAAACTATTTACATGAGCTTTCTATTGATGTCTTCTTGTCTTCTTTGCTTAAACAATGCATTCAATTTAGCTTTATTCTTAAATGATGATTTCTTCTTGAAATTAGTCATTTCAAAGCTACATTTACATGTTGAAACAGAACTCGACTTCAAAGAAGAAGTCATCTTGCGCTGTTTTTTTTCACTGCTAAAGATGATGACTTAGATTCTTCATTCAATTTAAAGATTGCAACGAATTTTATCAAATTTCTTTGATTCATTATCTTTTGTAATGATTGATTGTTCTTCTTCAATTTGTTTCTCTCAGTCAAGTGTGATGTAACTCGATCAAAATGAGCAGACGCTGAAAATCAAGCATTCAAAAGTGAAGTTATCATAAATCTTGCTGTTGTAGATCTTGCTGTATTAGATAACATAAATAATGAGAATTCTTCAAAGTTTGAGAATCTAGATTACGAAGATGATATGAAAAGATCAACATCAAGTGTATCATTATTCTTCAGCTTTGATATTGTTAATTAAATGTTTGATGATGAACAATATAACATTACTTATCATGCTCGTTATCATTAACATCATCATTTGATGATGCATCGCTGATATACTTTAAATCTTCATTAACGTTGATGATGAAGATTAAATCTTTGTTCTTTTCTTGTTTCTGTGCATCGAAAGCTCTTTTCTCTTCAATAAGCTTGTAAGACTTAAATTCTGCTTTCAACTTCACAGCATCTGCATGCTTAATCATCATGATATTTAATATGATGTTGACAACAAGAAAGCTGCAATGATAACATAATAAATCTCGTTTCAAATTGAAAACTCGTTCAACATTTGTTGAGATAGCTGAAATTGTTAAAATATCTTGAGTCATTCTGCTTAAATGAACAAAGTCTCTGAGATGATTTCTTCAGAACTTAATGAAATCAATGTCTTGAACAATGTTTAAAGCTTATTAGAATTTGATATTTCAAACTATGTGATTGCAAAATCAATTGCAAAGAAATTATGAGACAACATTAATTATGCAACGAATGAAACAAAGAGAAGAAAAACTAACTCTGATTCAAATATCGTTTCACTTTGTTTATTGAAATAAGTGATGATGAATTGTGATGTTTGAAATTTCGTTTAACGACTATATCTGCAATGAAAAATAATGATTGCAAGACTCTTTTGTTACGATTCTAGCCTTCGTCTATTCTTCGCCTAGTCTTCGCCTGGTTTCATTCTAATCGAGCCTAGCGAAAATCTGATCTAGAAGTGATATCATTGAAACTCTGCATCATATGTGTAAGACATCAACTCAATCGAGTCTAGCACAGAGCTGAGAAACACACATATAAGAATCGAGTTCTTTTCTGTAGATACTTTTCTTTCTTAGCATTTATCTATTAGTTAAATGACATCTCTATGACTCGCTCTAGATTGATCTCTAACATCTTTCTTGAAGTTGATCTTGCAATGTAGTTGAGTCGAAAGCATAATGTTTAGCATAATAATTTATAAACTTTCGTTTGTATCTTTGTTTATAGTTGCTGTCTTGTCATGTAGATCACTTGTATAGATTTAGTTTCTGATGAGAATCTATAATATTTTCAAGATTGTACATTAACTTTCAATCATGACTGACATCTGTGTAATATTCGAATAATTTGATTCAAGCTTGCGTTAAAACTTTCAAAAGTGAATGCTTTCAAGAACGCTACTTTCTCTTCAGAGCTGTCATGTGATCTTTGATATGAAAGAACAAAACATCATAAATGATGTAAATTGCATTGATGCTGAGTTCGCGATTATGTTCAAGTAAATCAGTGAATATCGCGAATAATTTAAGTAGTTCTACAAGATATTGAACATGTGTTCATTCTTCATTATTGAAAGATAGCTTTTGAAGAGTAGTATTTTCATTTTCGTGAGTAGAAATATAACTCTTGATGAAGACTTGAAGATGAAGTGCTTTCAAAAGCATGAGACAGATGAAATTTCAGCGAGTTTTAATGTCTTGTATCATCTTGAGATGAAGTTCGAAATTACGTTGAGACTTGTGAAAGTTCTCTATTCTTTGAGAACTTTCGTTCATATAAACAGAAAGCTTTTGAATTTAATTAAACATTACTATAATGTCATGAATAAGAGTGTACTCTGTATTTTCAATCGCGATTGCAAAATCGATTGTGAAAATAATAGCAGAGCAAACTAACATAATAAATAAAAATTATTAATTATTTTGAACAATGTTCAAAATAAACTCTCTTGTATAAACATGCTTTGAAGATTAATCTTGAATATTCAATACTCTTTCTCATTCTCATTCTTAAGACTTAACGTTAGCAATTTGAGTAACTGTTTAACAGCTAACTGAATTACATATGCTAAACATGATAAATGTGAAGTAGCTGAGAATGTTTGCAAAGTCTCATTTAATGCAGTCATCATGACGTCGTTATTGCTGACGTTGTCTGTGATTACAGTCATAACTCGATCTTGAATATCAAGTTCTTGCAATATTCATTCAGTAATACTGCTTAGATTGCTCTCAATATGCTTGTCTTTGATTTATTCAAAGTTCAACAAGACTTTTTGATACTTTCAGAACTCAATGTAGTAAAATTTCATGATGACTAGAAAAGATAATCTATTAGAACTACTTCATTCATCTAAATTAATGAAGATTTTAGAATTTGTTGATAAATTCTTGAGTATGTTGATTCAAACAACAATCGCTTGATTCTTGAGAAAGATCATAAGTTTGATTCTGTGCAACAGAGTAATGCTCAATTGTGTCATTTCAAATGCTCGTTGAAATTGAACATTGTTAATAGCAACATGAAAGATGTTCAAAGTGACGAAAGTTTTTTGAAGTTGTAATGTGTAACGATTGTCTCTTTAACAACACAAGATATATGCAGAGATCAAACAGTAATCACTATTACTAGACTTGAGATCTGAAGATAGCTGAGACAATAATATATATTGACTACTTACATGAGTTGAGCACGAAGCTTCTATCTAAGAGAACGATTATCGTTATATAGACATAGAAGATTCGTGTGATCGTCTGAGTCACTGAGTGACTTCGTCGACTCAGATTCTGAATCATGAGAGTCGCTTCATGATCTCAATGATTTCATATAATGAATCATTAGCACGTGATCATGATCTTTACTAGCTCAGAGTTCATCATGCTGTGAACTACGCCTTATTTCGTCGTAGTTTCTATTTCAACTCGAGTCGTGTTCTAACACTAGATTCTCTTCAAGATTTCTGTTCTCAGAAATCATCATTTCTATGTATTTGAATCAAGTATTCAAATTGTCAAGTTCTGTCGCAAAGCGTCGTCGTCTTTCGAAGAAACTTTGTTTCAGCGATAGTTCAGTTATGCGTCTCTGCAATCACTGTTTCAATCGTTTCGTGAAGTGTCGTGTTGACACTGACTTCGATCATTGTGTCGAGTGTGTGCATCTAGATCGCAAATGCAATCTGATCGTCTCAGAGACTGAATGAAAGTGAGTTTGCAAGAAACGAACTCGTCTTTGTGCTGAGCTGAGTGAGACTCTGACTAAAGCAGCTCATCTGCAAAAGCAACAAGAATTAATTGAGTCTCGCTGAGAGAATATGATGCGACGAAAGTTCAAGAATATTGAAGAACTCGAGAAGAATGAACGTCGTTGAACGACTGAGTCGTCTATTAACGATCTTCTTCTTAACGTCGATTTCGAACAGCTCAAAATCTCTTCTGATTTCAACTGATTGTTGAGTTTCTTTGCTGAAATTGTCAAAGAAGCTTCTGACAGTTCTTGAGATTTTGCTCTGATTCTCAAGTGTTCTTGATATGATCATAATCTTTTCACTTGATCAATCAATGAGACTGACTTCTGATGTTCTGTTGATCTAGTATATCTTCTACTTCGTACTCGATGTTCTGACTCTCTGAATCAATCTCTGAAGATTCTGTTTGAATTGATGTATTCTGATTTGCAGACTTCAAGAGACAAATATGAAATATCGAATGTATTTTCATAGATGCTGACAGATCTAACTTGTAGTTAATCGATTCTTTGATCTCTAGAATTTTATAAGATTCTAGCTTTGTGTGATTCAACTTGTTACTTGATCTTTTTGTTTTGATGTTTCGTCTTAGAAGATATGCTTTGTTCTTCTCTTTAAAAGTAGATTCTCTATCTCTTCTTTTATTAGCATACAGAATCATGCGTTTGCTGAGAAACTGTATGTTCTTCTGTAATTCTTTTTGCAGCAGCTGCAATTGTTCTATCTGTAGCGTAGCTTTCTGAGCTAATTGTGCAAATTCACGTGATTTCTTAAGAGTTTCTGACTCGAACTCGTAGTTTGCAAAGAATGATGACACGCTGATTACTTCTGTTGTTGCGCTATTGAAAGTCAACTGTGCTACTGACAGTAGCTGTACTCAATCGTTTTGCCTATAATTAATATAGCATCTGAGATATTGTTTCAGTGTCTGATTCATTCTTTCTGTTTGTTCATTCGTTTGCGAGTGATATGCTGTTGACAGCTTATGATGAATTTCTAACTGATTCATCAAGAATTTTCAGAATTTCGATGTGAAGAGCTTGTCTCTATTTGAAATTATCTCATCTGACAATTCATGATTTGCTACAATCATTCTTAGAAACGTGTAAGTCAAATCTTTCGCGAATGTTGCTTTCTTGTATGACAAGAAGTATTTGTACTTGATTAATCTGTCTGTTATAATCAAGATAGAGTCATACATTGTTTCGATGACTCTTTTCTTTGACTTAGATAGCTTGACTATAAAGTTCAAAGCTATGCTTTTTCACGCATGATCTGATGTGCTGAGACTTTTCAAAAGTTCATAGAGTTTATGTCAATTGTGTTTCATACAAATACACACATCACACTTTCTAATAATATCTTCTATCTGTTTTCTCATCTTTGAAAAATAGTAGATTCTAGATATTCTCTCAATGATTTTATTCAAACTCTGATGTTCATGTATCATTGACTTGTGATGATCATCTATCATCTCTTGTCTGCATTTTGTTGAAACATAGATCAGATCTTGAAATGTTAGTATTTCATTGATAATCTCAAAGTTCATGTTGTTCTCGATATTCTTCATAATATCTTGCGCGACTGAGTTCTTCGCTAGCTCTAGCTTTACTCGTTTCTCAAGATCTCTGTTGTTGATTCGTAAAGTAGCTGCGTTTTGTCTATTATAGACAATTGAATCATCTGAGTTCACTTGCAAGATAGTCTGATTTACCTGTGATCTATCTGTCATATGATCTGCTCTTCTGCTCAAGACGTCGATCTTCAAGTTTTCAGATTCTTTTCAATATTGAATTTGAAAGTTGTATGATGACAACTTCTTCGATCATCTAATCTGTCTTCGATTTAGAACTTTCGTGATCGTAAAGTATAGCAGATTCTTATGATCTGTATATACTTGAATCTGATGTCTAGATTCTTTCAGATACACTCTTCATTGTTTGAAAGAGTCGACAATAGCTAATAGCTTCTTGTCGTGTATCTCATAGTTTAATTCAGCGTCTGTAAGCTTTCTACTGTGAAATGCAATGAGATGCAGATGTTTCTTGTCGTCTGATTGACTGATACATGCTTCAATAGCTTTGTCTGACGCGTTCGTCTTGAGCGTAATGAGTTTTTCTGATTCAAACATGATCAGTACTGACTGAGAGATGAACAATTTCTTCAGCTTCTTGAAAGCTTCTTCTGCTTTCTCAGTTCACACGAACAATATGTTCTTTCTCGTAAGATTCGTAAGTGACGAGACAATTCTGAAGTATTTCTCTATAAAGCGTCTATAGAAGTTCGCGAATTCTAAAAAGAATTGAACTTCGATCTTTGACTTTGACGTCGATCAAGTAGTAACAGCTTCTATCTTCTTTGAATTCATTCTTAGACTCTGAAATGTGACTATGAATTTCAAAAACTGTACACTCTGTACATGAAATTCACTTTTCTCTGACTTTATGCGCAGATCGACTTTCTTCAAAGTCTGTAGAACTTTCTTAACATGTTGCACATGTTCTTTCTTCGTCTTCGAGTATACTAGTATATCATTTAGATATACTATGATGAATTGATTCAGATAACGTCGTAGCACGTTATTTACAAAGATCTGAAACGTGACTGAAGCATTGATTAAGTCGAAAGACATGATCAAGTACTCATAATGTTTTAGTCGAGTGCAAAAGACTGTTTTTCACTCGTCTTCTTCTTTGATTCATATTCGATTGAATGTCTCGAGTATATTGAATTTCATAAATCACTGTGCACTCTGCAATCTATTCTGCAGTTCTGCTATGAGCAATAATGAATAGCTGTTTTTAATCGTGATGTTATTCAGTGCTCTATAGTCGACACATAGTTTTAGACTTTCATTCGATTTTGAAACAAACAGAATTGAGTATTCTGCTGACGACTGTGATTCTTTAATGAATCTCTTTCGCATGTTCTCTTTCAGATATTGTTGCAAAGCATCGAGCTTTTCTGTCGACAATGAGTAAATGAACTGTTTCGTGAGTTTCTTGTCGTCAACGAGCTTAATCTCGTGATCTCACGATTGATGTTTGAGTAGTGCCTTCTGATCACTTTCTTTCTCAAACAGAATTTTATATTTCTGATATTCTTTAGAAATAATAGCGATAGCGAGATTCTTCGAGTGATCACTCTGAATCTCTCTGCTTCATAACATCTGTGCGTCATTGATTTCTCTGAACTCTTCGCGCATTTCTTCGCTCATCATGATGAATATTTTCACGTCTTGTGATGACTTCAATATCGAGTGCAATCGCGTCGTTTCTGTATCTAGAAATGCAATTGTCTCGTTGATTCAATCAATCATTGAATTGATCGTACGAAGTCATGATATGTCTAGAACTATATCACTGCCTGACTGCTTCGTAACATCTAAATGTAACTTTTCTCAATGTCGTTCGAGTCTCAAATGAATGAGTCGAGTTTCTTGATCTATTAGTTCGTTATTGTACTTCATGAGTGTTTCATCAAAGTTTTGCAGATTGTAAGATTCTTTCTTCTTCTGCGTAGATATTTGCACTTCTTTAGCAAATTCTGAGAATATGTAATTTCTCGTGCAGTCGCTGTCTATAAATAGTCGTGCTGCGTGATCATTAACTTTGACTCAGACTCGTAACTGCGACGAGTCATTGATGAAGACAAATATGCTTTCGATTTTCGATCTTCGACTAGACTTCTTTGATGATCTGTCAATCGAAGAGTCTTCTAGTTTTTTGAACTAGAAGCTTCTTTCTTCAGTACTTGTTCTATGTACTGAAATTGATTCGAATTGATCTTCTTAAGTGAATATTTCTTTGAATCACACAGATCAAATCTTTTTCTGATGACTTCTGTCATCTGTCTAAGCTTTCTGAATATGTGATCTTCATCAGAAAGTACATATTCTTCTTGCTTGATGAACTTGACTTTCGTGAATGACTTCTTCATAACTATGTCACGATATCGAATGTTCTTGTACGATGCAATCGACTCATCTTGCATAGTGTTATAAATAGCTTGATGTATATCATTCTTGATCTGTTGCATTCGCTGTGAAAAATCTTTCTCTTTCTGTTTAAAGAGAATGTACAATTCGTTGTACATGCTTATAAAGCTTGCTTGACTTGTAAGCTTTCTGAGATCTTTCTTTACTTCAAGATGATCTTCTTCTTGTTTGAGAGCATCTTCTGCTGCGATAGTGAATGCTCGTAGAGTTTCGCTAAGTCGACTTTCTTCTTTGACTGCTTGATGAATAGCTTCTTCAGTGCTGTTCGATCTGTTCGAGTCATATGCTTCGCTGTCGAAAATCTCTGATTTCGCGATCATAGTGAACGAACTTTCATCACTATTCTCATCGTTTATTTTCGATTGACGATGAGTTGCTGCGTAGAAACGATTCTTTCGTGAGAGTTTTGAGTATCATCTCAAATCTTTCTTATCGCTCAGATGAGTGTGACAGTTGTTCTTGTAACATGCTGTTCATGACAACACTTGATGCTTGTCTTTCTGATCTTCTTTCATTGATGCAAAAGATCTGTCTTGCTTATCATAAGACTTTGATTTGTTCTTGTACTTGTTCTGAGTACAATTCTTGAAGTAGTGATCTAGCTTCTTGCATGTATAACATGTCTTGCTCTGTTGAACTGTTTTATCGTGAGCGTTCATCAATATCTTTCGAATTGCATCTAGCTTCATAGATTGAGAATCATAGTATGACTGTCGTCGTCTCTTCTTGAACTTTCGACTCAATACTACTGACATAGTCAATTCTTTATCTTTCTTCAGACGTCTTTCATACTGTCTGTTATCAATGATCATCGCTCTGAATATCATCTTCTGCAAGTCAGCGAATCTATCGATTCTAATAATTTCATTCTTGACTTTCTTTCGCAGTCTCTGATAGAACTGACTGATGAGAGCTGCATCGTCTCATTTCATATTCATCATGATGTGCTGAAAGCTGATCGAATAAGTTGCTGCGAAGATTTTCTGTCGCAGATTGTACAGCTGTCGTTCTGCTGTACATTTCTTGTCAATGTCTTCAAATACTCTTCTTAGATGTAATTCAAACGTCTAAGAGTCACGAAATATCTTGTTGATTTCTTTCTCTCTTTCTTCTGATTTCTTCTGCAGATAATTCGTTAGATAGTGATGAAATCATGTAAATGCATTATCTCTTAGATAGATGAATGCAAAGAGTACTTTGTTCTCGATGAACTTAAACTGAAAAGAGTGTCGTTTGATGTATAGCTCTATCTGTATCAGATATGCTTCGAGTTTATCTCTGTCGTCGTGATACAAGTTCAATGTTGAGATCTTGATTTTATCTGTGCTGAAGATGCTTGCTTCTTGACTTGACGTGACTCGTTCTGACTGACTAGACATGATTGAAAGAAATGAACGTCTCTGATATCTTGTGAAAGAGTGATGCTTAAAGTGTAATGATTGTTTCTTTAACAACACAAGATATATGCAGAGATCAAACAGTAATCACTATTACTAGACTTGAGATCTGAAGATAGCTGAGACAATAATATATATTGACTACTTACATGAGTTGAGCACGAAGCTTCTATCTAAGAAAACGATCATCGTTATATAAACATAGAAGATTCGTGCAATCATCTGAATCATTGAATGACTTTGTCGATTCAGACTCTGAATCATGAGAATCGCTTCATGATCTCAATGATCTCATATAATGAATCATTAGCACGTGATCATGATCTTTACTAGCTCAGAGTTCATCATGCTGTGAACTACGTCTTATTTCGTCGTAGTTTCTATTTCAACTTGAGTCGTGTTCTAACATAATGCAAAGACTTCTGAAGTATATTCTTGATGAAAAACATGATGCTGTGATTTGTTAATCTTTTGCAATCTCTTTTGCAATCTGTTTTGCAATTTATTTTGCAATCTGCAGCTAAAAAGCAACTTATTGAAGCTTTAACTTTAACAAAGTTACAAATGTCTTGAACTTTCATGATCTTAGTTGCTAAGTTTATACATTTATCACAATCTTTGCTATTCAAATGATGTTTCATGATGCTGTTATTGATGCTTCTATTGTTAGAATGCTTGTAGACATGCAAACACAAATGACAAATGAGTTTGAGTCTTTCACTTTCAATTAAAGCTGTCTGATAGAAGTTATTTCATATTTCATCTGTTTATGTCTGTAAAATTCACTTTGAATGATGATAGTTTGATACTTTTCGTTCTACTTGCATTGCATATTGAGTTTGCTTTCATCAATTCAGAAATATATGTTGATATTCTTGCTCATGATTGTATAACATATATTGTTCATCATGTAATGACTGCAGTTCAACGAGCACGACAGAAGCAACATTAGAAGAAGAAGATTGAGCATTATCATGCTTGCTGTTGTCAAGATTCTCTGAAGATATATTTATAAAACTGAATAAACTGTTCATACTTGCTTGCAGTCTCAATGTTCTGTTTCAAGAAGATGACATAATAAATAAGTTAAATGAAAAAGAGACTGCAAAAAGAATTGCAAAAAGAATTACTAAGAAAGTTGTAAAAAGAATCAAAAACAAGTTTGATCTTTCAAGCATCATTAAGCTTAAAGTTTGAAAATCAATGCAAATCATGCATCACTGTTGACTTGTGACTGATTGATTCTTATCTTTTAAATTAACTGTTAATTATTCTAAAAACTAGCACATTTTAATAGATTTAAACATCATGATTGACTAAGAAGCTTATTACAAATACAAGAAAATAATTATACAGAAATGAACTGAAGTACAAAATAATCGTTGCACAAAATTATGTGAAAAGAATGTTTAATTCTTTTGTTTACTTCTGCTATTTAATTACTACATGAGAGTATGATGTGATGCTGCATGCAATAAATGATTCTATTTATCAGCTTGTGACTGCAAAACTAGCTAGATCATTGATTTAGAAACGCTCAATTTCTAAGATATGAGCATTAAAAGAATCAAAAAGATTACTTGACTTCTTAATTTTGAATATTACTTTTCAGATTTCACATGTCAATTTGTGTGAAATATTTGATATTCATTTATACTTGTTGTAGTTAAAATTTGTCGATCAATTCTCAGTCTGATCTGATAGCATAATTCACTTGCATGACTTGTTTTTAATCATCTTTCTTCTTGATCATACTACACGTTATAGAGTTTTCTCAGATGTGATGAATGATTCTCGAAAGCACTTTGATGTCAATTTGCAATCTCAAGAAATATGATAATTTCTGAAGAAGACTTGATGATACTGTTACGAATGTGTCAGAATTAATTAAAACTAGTCAATGATTTAGTCGAGATCTGATCTAGATCTGACTCAGACTTGACTCAGATATGACTCAGCATCTTTTTTCTTTTCTAGCATCTTCTAATCAGCTTTTATTGTCTTTTAGATAAACACACTTCTTTGTATTACAAGTGATCAACAGATTTCTATGACAAACACATTTCTTTGTGTCACAAACATCTTTTGAATCAACATCTTTCTTGTGTTTCAACACGTCTTCTTTAAGACTAACGTCAATCTGAGTAACTACTATATAGAGTGTGTTCTTTTTGTCTTTTGTATCTTCTTTCTTCTGTATTCTTAAAGTCTTAGTTATAACTATCTCTATCGATCAAACATTCTAGTCACGCACGCACTCTGATTAGTTTCTAGACATGATCTTAACATTACTTTAAGAATTCATTAATCACATGATACTGATTTCTATACTCATTCAAATTCACTCGACTGACAACGAAATGAGTATAAAGAAATTTGTGTATTTGATAATCAACGACATTGAAAGACAGAACAACATCAAGAAATCAATAAAATCAACGAGAACATACAATCATGTGATTGCTAGAGAATCTATCGCTCAGTCAGTAGCATCAGTTCAAATTGATTAATAGAATCAATGATAAAGAATCTTCGTTGATTGCTTGAGAATCACAAAAAAAATTCTCTCAAATCAGCAACACTCTTCTTTGAAGACTAAACACTTTAACAAATAATCTCACTATCTACTATCAAGCATCGTCATTCGCTCGATCATTAAAATCTTCATCATGATTCGATCATCTGTGAATATTCAACTCGATTTCTTCAAGAGTAATCAAAGTTTCGATTCAGTCATTTATCTTGAGTTATCTTCTCGTCTATTGAAATTTCTTAGAACTGACTTCGTATGAAAACATCATCAATTCATGTCTCATTCTCAGACACTCAATGAATCTCTGAAAGTCTCTATCTTCTGAGATATCAAAAATGTAGAGCAGCTACAACACTGAGTCAAACAAGACTCAGAAGTTTTTCTAGAAGATTTAAACAATCTTTGAACTCAACGAGATCTAGATGTAGAAGCTTGTGAGCTATTTGATAAAATACTCAGCGAACAGATATGAAAGACTCGTTTCGAGAAAATTGATCAAGCAAAAGAATGATTGAATCTAAATCTTAAAAAGCTTCAAGATCAGCTGATGAAACTACAACATCGACTGCAATTGACTAAAGAAGATACTTCTACTTCTTTCATCATGTTCAATTCATTCAAGCAATTTCAAAAGCTTCTGAATTCATCTTTGTTTACTGATGAAAAAGAATCTATCTGAAATGATTGACAAGAAAAGATTCGCGACAAGCTAAAAATCAACGTTAATTATTTCAACAATAACAAAGCTATACTAGTCTACGTTCATTCTTGAATCAGCGAAGACGCAGTCAAAGTCACTTTAGTCAGACGTCAGCGAGATTCATTGAACTCTTATTCAATGATCAATGATCTACTAGATGAACTTGCTCAGCTTTATGATGATTTTGACAAAGAGACAAACTTTCGAAGAAAATATGCTAATCTCATTCAAGAAAAGAGTAAATTCAACGACTTTTATTCAATATTTCAACATCTGTTCTTCTATTTAAAGTATCACGAAAAGTAATTAATCATTGATTTACAAGACAAGATAGTTTATCATCTTCGTGCAGCTTGAAGTAATCAACTGATTCAGTCAGAATCTTTCAATGAAATTCGTAGTTATCTGATTCATTTGAACAATGAGCATCAAGTCATGAATGACATCAAAGAAAAGAAATTCTTGATCAAAGTCAGAAAGCAAGTCATCTTTGCTGAGAAACGAGATTCATTGAATCTCTATAGAAAGATCGAAGTCACTACACTCGTTGATCATTCAAAGTCATGTGACGTGATTTTAACTAGCGTCAAAGACATTAATCTACAAGCTGAAATCTGTTTCATCTGTCACAAATCAGATCATACTTCTAGAGAGTACTCTGATTGATTGAGAGTCAATGCATTAGAAGATGATGAGTTTGATCAATTTACATTGAACTCTGAGTTTGATTCTGATTCAAAAAACTAGCTATCTCTTTCAGAATCATTGAAGAGATAGAGATCATATCTTTGTGCAGTCAAATTGAAGTTTTATTGAAAGAAAACTATTTTGAGAAGTCATTTCTGATCAATGCTTCTCTTATCTCTCAGAGCAATTCTTTCAGCCTTCGCTCTTTGATAGATAGTGATTTCGTCATTTACATGCTAATACATGACAAGCTAGTTGATAAAGTATGTCAGAAACTTGAAATACAATCTATATTGCTAGCAAAAAAGAAGTTAATACGAGACTATGATGAAAAGCTAGTTAGAAAGACTATTATTCATAAGATTCTACTTAATCTTACGATTGAAAGTCATAAGAAATTGACTGTGTCAATGCTGATAGCTGATATTGAGCATCATGAAGCTATATTAAGCAAATTCTGAATGAACAAAAATGAAATATTATTGAATATGAGACATGATACTATCATATTCTCTGATTAATTAAATACTTCTATTTCGATTTTTTCGATCTCATTAAATACAAAGCACTCAAGTTGATCGTGATCAACTTCAATCTCTTCAGCAGCTCACAGCAAGATCTCTAAGATGCTCAAGCACTCAGTTTCATTCATTCAGAAAAAGTCATTCTCGATTCAAAACATAGACGTCGTCTCTTTTTAAGCACTAGTAAAACGAAAGAAAAAAAATCAGACAGAGATTTTTGCTATGTTCATCAAAGACATCGATAGAGAAATCTTTTATAATACTCAATGCAAACTAGATATCATAAACGTCTTTTCAGTCAATGAAATGACTCAGAATCTAGAAGATATTAAAGTCAAGCTATCATCAAAAAATCTGAATTTTCTAGACGTCTTTGATCGAGCTTAAGCAGACAAGCTATCGTCTCATCGTTCATATAATCATAAGATAGAGCTTACTAGTGACGCAACGTTATCTCATTGTTGAGCATATTGAATGTCTTTTTACAAGCTTCAGAAAGTAAAGAAATATTTGAACGAGAATCTTTTCAAAGAATTTATAATTTCTAGCAAAGCTTCGTATTTCTCACTCGTTCTGTTCGCTCTAAAAGCAAATGAAGATCTACGATTCTGCATTGACTATTGAAAGCTCAATGCTATTACAAAAAGAAATCGCTATTCTTTATCGCTCATAGATAAGATGATCAACAAAATAGTTGATTGCAAGCATCTGATTCAATTAGATATCATTTCGACTTTTAACAAACTGCGAATGCATTTTGATAGTGAAAACTACACTATCTTTATCATCGCTTTAAAAGTGTACAAATCAAAGATGTTATTTTTTGAACTTATCAATGATTCTGTCTTGTTTCAACAGTATATGAATGACATTCTTTGAAATTTTCTAAATGACTTTTGTCAAGTCTATTTAGACGACATTTTGATCTACAGCAAAACTCAACGAGAACATCAACAACATGTCAAAATGATATTAGATTGTCTACGAGAAGCTGATCTACAAGTAGATATTTGAAAGTGCAAATTCAACGTAGAAGAAACTGTCTTCTTAGAAGTCATAGTTTCAGAACAAGATCTTTGTATGAATTTCATCAAAGTGAAAGTCATAGTCAACTGAGCTACGTTGATCAATCTAAAAGAAGTTCAGAGCTTCGTGAGATTCATTAACTTCTATCATCGTTTCATTAAGAACTTCTCGAAGCTAGTCAAATCATTCACTCAGTTGACTAGAAAGAATACATCTTTTGTATGAAACAAAGTCTGTGTTCAAGCTTTCAATGATCTAAAGAAACAAGTCAGCTCAATCTCAGTTCTACGACATTTCGATTCAAAACGACAGACTATTTTAGAAATCAATGCATCTGACTATGTCAAAGATGAAATTCTATCATAGTACAATGATGAGAGAGTTCTTCACTCAGTAGCTTTCTACAGCAAGAGCATGATTTTCGCTGAATGCAATTATCATATCTATGACAAGAAATTGCTAGTCATTATTTGATGTTTCGAACATTGAAGACTCAAGCTTGAATGCACTGAACTACTCATTCAGATATTTATCAATCATCAGACTCTGAAGATTTTCATGAAAATAAACAGTTGACTCAATGTCAAGTCAATTATCTAGACATTCTATTCAAGTTCAACTTTCAGATTATATTTTGATCAGGCAAAATAAACACTAAAGTCAATGCTTTAATCAGAATGTCTCTGATCGACGTCTCTGAATCAACTCAGCGTACTGAAGATCGCTATCAGATCATTCTGACACTCAATAGAATAAATATTTCAACTATCGAATCTGAAGTTGTTCTTTATCAGCGAGTAAAAGATGTCAACAAGATGAATGAGCTTTGCAATGAGTATAAACAAGCTATAAGAGAAAACAAGCTCAAGCTACATAGCATTGAATTGAAGCATTGCAAGATCATTGACAACATTGTGTTCAAAAAAGATTTACTGTGAGTTTCTGAGAATATGCATACGAAATTGCTAAAGAAAATTCATGATCAGTCTTTCATCTTTCACTCTGACAATCAAAAAACTACTGATCTAGTTCAATGTTTCTACTATTAATCAGATCATTGAGCAACGATTAAACATTACATTCAAAACTGTCATGTTTATCAACGAAGCAAAACATTTAAAGATAGCATTAATGAACTTCTTCATTCTCTATTGATTTTACAGAAACGCTGAAAAGATATAGTTATGAACTTCATCACTGAGCTATCTCTATCGAAAGATTATAACGTCATTTGCACAATCATATGTTGTTTCATTAAGAAATGTCACTATGTTTTCTATCATTGAGAAGACAATGACATCTCAGTCGAAGAAATGATTTGAATCATGCTATGAAATGTCTATCAACTTCATGATCTATCTAGTTCTATTATTTTGAACAGAAACTCTTAATTTATATCAATCATGTGACAAAGTCTTTGCAAGCAACTAAGAATCACGACTAGTCTATCAACAGTTTATCATTCTGAGATGAATGATTAATCGAAATGAGTTAATCAAGATGTTGAACGCGAATTAAGAATTTACTGTAACTACATGCAAGACGACTGAGCAAAATGACTTTCAATGATGAAATTCAGCGAAAATTTCAATATCTTCTTGATCATCTCAATGATTTCATTCTACTTCAATAAAGAATTTCACTTTCGAATAAGTTTCGATTCAGATACAACTGACTATGAGACAACTTGCAAACATCTTGAAGCTAGAAAAGTCAACGATATTATCATTCAAATGAAAGAGCTTCTTATCTTTGATCATCAGCAATTGAAAAAGATGAAGCAAATCATTGAAGCTCAGATCAATAAACATAGACGAGACGTCATCTATGAAGTAAACGACTGAGTTTGATTATTCTCTAGAAACATAAAGACAACTAGATCATGTAAGAATTTGAAAGATAAACAGCTAGAATCTTATCAAATCACTGTCAAAGTTGAGATTTTCTATCATCTTCATTTATTGATAAGCATGAAGCAGCTGCATTTGATGTTCAGTTCAAAGCTATTACGTTCTTGTCTTGATGATTTCTTATCAGAACAGCATTCAGAATCATCTAAATCTCTCACTATTGAAGATAATGAGCACTGAAAGATAAATGACATTTTGAACTCTAGATGCTATCAAGATTGAATACAATACAAAGTCAAATGAATGAGACTAGATTGAAACGACGAATGATACTATGTCGACAAAGAAGAATTCAAGAGCTCGAAAAAAGTTCTAGTTGAATTTCATAAGCTTTATTTAAACAAGTCATACTAAATTGAAAAACAGTGAAAAATTTTTGCGTTTCATTTGTTTCATTCATGCAAACATGAATTTTCAAAGAGAAAAGTAATGTTACAAATGTGTCAGAGTTGATTAGAACTAGTCAATGATTTAGTCGAGATCTGATCTAGATCTGACTCAGACTTAGCTCAAATATGACTCAGCATCTTTTTTCTTTTCTAGCATCTTCTAATCAGCTTCTATTGTCTTCTAGATAAACACACTTCTTTGTATTACGAATGATCAACAGATTTCTATGACAAACACATTTCTTTGTGTTGCAAACATCTTTTAAATCAACATCTTTCTTATGTTTCAACACGTTTTCTTTGAGACTAACGTCGACCTGAGTAACTATTATATAGAGCGTGTTCTTCTTACCTTTTGTATCTTCTTTCTTCTGTATTCTTAAAGTCTTAGTTATGTCAGAATCATGTCTAGATGATACAATCAATGAAGATCAGAGTTGATAGTGCTTGATCTTTAGAGATAGCTATAACTGAATATTAAGAATACAGAAAAAGATTGATACAAGAGCTTCTATTTATGTAATGTTCAGAGACTGTGCTAGACTCGAAAGAAATGTGTTTGTAACATGAAAAGAAGATGATGTAGCTGAACAAGATGTTGGTGAAAGAAAAGAGTGTTGAGAAAGTAAAAGAGTGTTGAGTCATATCTAGATCAGATCTCGACTAGATTGTTGACTAGTTCTAATCAGTCTTGATACGCTTGTAACATTACTTTCTTCTTCGAAAATTTATGTTTGCATAAATGTAGTTCATTTGCTCGCTTTAGTTATTTCGATATTTAGCGCGATTTGCTTGAATATAGCTTATGAAATTCGTTCAAAACTTTCTCTGAGTCATCGAATTTTTCTTTATCGACATAGTATCATTCGTCATCTCTATCTAGATCTTTTCATTTGACTTTGTACTGTATTCGATCTCGATAGCGTCTGAAGTTCAATATATCATTTATCTCTCAGTGTTCATCGTCTTTGATAGTGATTGATCTGAATGATTCTGAATGTTGTTCTGATAGAAGATCTTCTGAATACGATCGTAGTAGCTTTGAGCTGAACATCGAATGCAGATGCTTCATGCTGACTGATAAATGAAGATGATAGAATGTACTCACTTTAGCAGTGATTTGATAGAGATCTAGCTGTTTATCTTTCAAATCTTTGCAGAGTCTTGTTGTCTTGACGTTTCTGAAAGATAGTCAAACTCAGTCATCTACTTCATATGTGATGTTTCGTCTATGTTTATTGATCTGAACTTCAATGATCAGCTTCGTCTTTTTCAATTGTTAATGATTGAAACTCAGTAGCTCTTTTATTCAAATGACAATATTGTCTGTCTTTCTAGCTTCAAGTCGTTCATGAGTCATTTCATAGTCAGTCGTATCTGAATCGAAACTCATTCGAGAATGAAATTCTTTATTGAAGTAAAAGAGAATCATTGAAGTGATCAAGAAGATATTAAAATTGTCGCTGAATTTCATCATAGATATTTATTTAACTCAGTCGTTCTGCATGTAATTGCAGTAGATTCTAAGTTCGCGTTCAACGTTCTGATTGACTTGTTTTGATTGATCGTTGATCTCAGAATAATAGACTGTGAATAGACTAGCTGTGATTCTCAGTCGCTTGCAAAGACTTTTTCACATAGTTGATATGAATTGAGATTCTCTGTTCGAAACAATAGAACTGAGTAGATCATGCAGTCGATAAACGTTTCATAGCATGATTCAAATCGTTTCTTCGACTGAGATGTCATCATCTTTTCAATGACAGAAAACATAGTGACGTTCTTTGATGAAATGATATATGATTGTGCAAATGATGTTATAGTCTTCTGACAGAGATAGTTCAATGATGAAGTTCATAGCTATATCTTTTCAGCGTTTCTGTGAAATCGAAAGAGAATGATGAAGTTCATTGATGCTATCTCTAGAAACTTTGCTTCGTTGACAAGCATGACAGTTTTGAATGTATCATCAAATAGTAGCTCGATGATCTGATCAATAGTAGAAACGCTGAACTAGATTGATGATTTGTCTATTGTTGAGATGAGAGATTGAAGATTGATCATGCACTTCTTGTAGTAATTTCATGTGCATGTTCTCAGAGATTCACAGTAGATCTTTTATAAATAGAACGTTGTCAATGATTTTGCAGTTCTTCAGTTTAGTGATATGAAATTTGAGTTTGTTTTCATTCATAGCTTGTCTATATTTGCTGCAAAGCTCATCTGTTTGATTTGTCATACATACTCATTGATAGAGATTTGCTTCTGATTCAACAGATAGAACATCGACTCTATCAGAGATCAGAATAGTCTGAAAATGATCTTCAAGACGCTGAGTTGATTCAGAGATGTCTGCTAGAGACATTCTGATTAGAGCATCAACTTTAGTGTTTATTTTGCCTGATCTAAAGATGATCTGAAAGTTGAACTTCGATAGAATGTTCAGATAGTTGACTTGTCATCGACTCAACTGTTTGTTTTTCATGAAGATCTTCAAAGTCTGATGATCAATGAACATCTGAATAAATAGTTCAATGCATTTCAGCTTGAGTCGTCAGTGTTCGAAGCATCGAATAATGACTAGCAGTTTCTTATCATAGATGTGATAATTGATTTCAGCGAGAATCATGCTTTTGCTGTAGAAAGTCATTGAATGAAGAACTTTCTCGTCATCATACTGAGATAGTATTTCATCTTTTACATAGTTCAAAGCATCGATCTTCAGAATAGCTTGTCGTTTGAGATCAAAGTGATGAAGTACTGAGACTGAGCTGACTTGTTTCTTTAGATTGTCAAAAGCTTGAACACAGATCTTGTTTCAAACAAAAGATGTGTTCTTTCTAGTCAGCTGAGTGAATGATTTGACTAGCTTCGAGAAGTTCTTAATGAAACGACGATAGAAGTTAACAAATTTCACGAAGCTCTGAATTTCTTTTAGATTGGTCGAAGTGATTCAGCTGACTACGACTGTCATCTTACTGAGATTCATACGAAGATCTAGTTCAGATACGATGACTTCTAGAAAGACAGTCTCTTCTACATCGAATTTGCACTTTTGAATATTCATCTGCAGTTCAGCTTCGCGTAGTCGTTTCAATACTAGTTTGACGTGATCTCTATGTTTCTTTCTCATTTTGCTATAGATAAGAATGTCATCTAGATAGACTTGGCAAAAGTCGTTCAGAAAGTTTCATAGAACATCATTCATATATTGCTGAAAGAAGATCGATTCATTAGTCAGTTTGAATGATAGCATCTTATATTTATATGCTTCTAAAGCAGTGATAAAAGTGATGTAATTCTCGCTATCGAGATGCATTCAAAGTTTGTTGAACGCTGATATGATGTTCAATCTAGTCAGATGCTTGCAACTCACTATTTTATCAATGATCTCGTCTATCAGCGATAGAGAATATCTATTTCTTTTGAAAATGACATTTAGCTTTTGATAGTTCACGCAGAATCGAAGATCTTCATTTGCTTTGAGAACGAATAAAATCGAAGAGAAATAGAGAGTCTGACTGAGAGTGATGAATTTCTTTGACAGATTCTCGTTCAGATACTTCTTTACTTTCAGAAGTTTGACAAAGAACATTTGATATGCTCGACAGCAAGAAAACGTTGAATCACTAGTGAGCTCGATTTTATGATTGTAGAAGCAATGAGAAGATAGTTTATTCAATTGAGTTCAATCAAAAACATCTAGAAACTCATGATATTTCGAAGACAGCTTTGCTTTAATGTCTTCTAAATTCTGAGTCGTTTCATTGATTGAAGAGACGTTTAAAGCGTTCAAATTGCACTGAGTATTGTACGCGATTTTTCTATTGATGTTCATCATGAATAGAGCAAAGACTTCAATCTTGTTCTTCTTTGAACGATTCAACAATGTTTTGAACGAAGCGACGTCTATGCTTTGAATCGAGAATGACTTTTTCTGAGCAGTGATTGAAACGAGTCGTTTGAGCATTGTAGAGATCTTAGTCTGAGTGATTGAAGAAAGCGAAGTTGATCGCGATCAACTTGAATGCTTTGAATTGAGCGAAATCGAAAAAATCGAAATAGAAGTATTCAATTGATTTGAAAAAACAATGACGTCATTTTGCATATTCAGTAATATTTCGTTTTTATTCATTCAGAGCTTACTCAATATGACTTCATGATAATTGATATCAGTTATCAACATTGATACAGTCAATTTCTTATGACTTTCGATGATGAGATTGAGTAGAATTTTATGAGTGATTGTCTTCTTAGATATCTTCTCATCATAATCTCTTATTAGCTTCTCTTTTGTCAGTGATATGAGTTGAATTTTCAGTTTCTCGCATACTTTATCGACTAGGTTGAAATGTATGATTGTGTAGACGGCTGAATCACTGTCTATTAGAGAACGAAGGCTGAAAGATCATTTCTGAAAGATGAGATGAGCGTCAATTAGAAACGACTTTTCAAAGTAATTCTCTTTCGATAAAATTTCGTCTAGTTTGCACAAAGATATAATCTCTATTTCTTTGATGACTTTTGAAGAGATGACTAGTTTTTTGAATCGAAATTCAAATCAAAATCGAAGCGATCATATTCTTTGTTCACTGCACTGATTTTAGTAGATCGATTGAGACACTTCTTAGAGCTATGATCTGATTTATGACATACAAAACAGCTTTCGACTAGAATGTCTGCTTCTTTGACGCTAGTTAAAATCGCGTCGCGCGACTTTAGATGATCAGACTTCGAATGATCGACTGATTGAGTGACAACAGTCGCTCTATGAAAGATAGTCTTTGAAACGTCATTGATGCATTTGAGCTTGTTCTTGATCTTTCGAATGACTCGCTGATCATTATTCAAATGAATTAGATAGAAACGAATTTCTTTTAGAAAATCAGATTGAACTAGTTGATCTACTCAAATGAATCGAAGACGAGAGTGTATTTTATCTTTCAGATCGATGATTAGTTGCTTTTCATGATAGTCTAGATAGAAAGATAGTCGTTGAAACTGAGTATAGAACTCGCTGAATTTCTTTGATTCTTGAATCAAGTTGTAGTATTCTTTACGAAAGTTGACTTTCTTATTTGAATCATTGAACAACTGAGCTAGCTCTTTCAAAAGATCTTCGACGATTCTATAGAAATTGACATAATTACGTTCGCGTCTAGCTTGAGTAATCTTTGCTGCATCATCGAATAATCTAGAATGTACATAGCTCAATTTGACTCGTTCATTAGAAAAGAGATCGACGTTGATCTCTAGTTTATTCTGAATTTTTTCGTATCAGTTCTTTCAAATAGAGTTCTTTTCATCAGTAAACAGCGAAGAATCAGATATTTTTTGAGATCTAGAACGCTCAGAGTAGATGAAATCAGAAGAAGTGTTTTCTTTAGTTTGAAGTCTTGTCTTCAACTCTTTGATTTCGTCTTCTTGTTGTTTATCTAACTCGTAGAGTTGATTTGTTTCTTTATCAAGAGCTAGACTTCGAGCCTTTCAGATTTCGTAGAACACGAAGAGTATTATCGTTTCAGTGAATGATTCGTCATCTTCATGAATGAATGACGCAGCACTTGATGATTTCGTTCGTGATTTCGATGAATCAGCATCAGAGTTTTGAGAGAAACAAGTTTGAAATTTCTCAGAACGCTCTTCAGTAGACGAACGACTATGCATGATGAGATTTGTTTGAAAGAGGGTTGAATGAATGACGATGCTTGACGATTGAAGAAGAAAGACGTATGAGATGAGATTCAATCTTCAACAAAGAAGATGAGATTTGTTTATTTAGTGATTTGATTGATTCTCTAGCAAACAACGAAGATTCTTTATCGTTGAATCTATCGATCGATTTGATTCTTGAGCAATTCACGAAGATTCTTTATCATGATTCTTGTAATTGAGTGAACTTTGCGTACTTAATGAGCAATAAGTAGTCTAGCAATTCAAACAGTCTTGTCGTTGATTCTATTCAATTCTCTAGTGTTGTTCTGTCTTTTGATTGTTGTCAATCATCAGATAAACGAATTTCTTTAGACTCATTCTGTCTAGACGAGTATGTTGAATGAGTAATGAGATCAGTATCGTGTGATTAATGAATTCTTAATATAATGTCAGAATCGTGTCTAAATGATACAATTAATGAAGATCAGAGTTGATAGTGCTTGATCTTTAAAGATAGCTATAACTGAATATTAAGAATACAGAAGAAGATTGATACAAGAGCTTCTATTTATGTAATGTTCAGAGACTGCGCTAGACTTGAAAGAAATGTGTTTGTAACACGAAAAGAAGATGATGTAGCTGAACAAGATGTTGATGAAAGAAAAGAGTGTTAAGAAAGTAAAAGAGTGTTGAGTCATATCTAGATCAGATCTCGACTAGATCGTTGACTAGTTTTAATCAGTCTTGATACGCTCGTAACAAGTTATAGCTATCTTTATCGATTAAACATTCTAGTCACGCATGCATTCTGATTAGTTTCTAGGCATGATTTCAACAGATACTGATCGCTCTCTGCTTTTTTATATATCACAATGTTAGTATAAATATTGAAATACAAGTCGCGAAATTGATTGCAAAATTGATTGCAAAATTGATTGCAACATCAAGAGCAAAATCAAAAGCAAAATTTAAATAGTAAAAGAAATAATAATCATGTTGTAAACAAGATTACAAAAAGAACTGTCAAAAACTTACACAATAAAATGACATGCTACGTCTTTTCAGAAATTCTGAAACTGTTGAAGAATCTTCACTGTTAATACTTCTTTGATGACATTTAAGTCATTCATCATCTTTTCATTCATCATCATCTTGAGCTTTTCTTTCAGAAGCAAGTCATTCATCTGATATTGTTCTTTCGTTTGAAGATCATTGATGTCAGAGAGCTTCTTTCATTGAGAATTCTTCACATTCATATTGAAACAAGCGCTTAGTACTGAAGAATCTTGGTTGAGACTTGCAACATCAAGACGCGTTCTTACATGATTCATCGTATTTTCTTTTGCAATTCTATGAATTTATTAATATTTGATTGCAAAAAGAATTGCAAAAAATATCGTTGATTTCATTTGCTATTTACATGCACAGTCAACAAGAACTCACAATCATCATTTGATGCTTGTAAATAGACATTCGATTTTTTGAATTGCTTGATTCAGTAGAAATGAATGTTTCTATCTCTGTTCTTGACATTTTTCATTTCTTTTTCATCATTCGTCATTCTTTTGATTCAACTTCTAGTCTTTTTCAAATGAGAATTATCAAAATAATTATCATTTATCTTGTGCTTGTTAGTTGACTTCATTGCAATGATGATATAGAGTAGTAGTGAAAGTGTAGACGTAATATTTTAGTAATCTAGATGATGATTGTGAGTTAAAATAGTGAAGTTCAATTGCAATAATGAAATATGAACTTTAAACTTCAATATCTTGATTTAAGATTTTAAGATTTAGATCATCAACATTAATTCAGTCGTGTAATCATCAACTTTTTTCTTCTTTGTAACAATCATTTTCAAACAATAACATACTGCAATCATGATTGCAACAGCTCAGTAAGTTATGTATCAGCTTCACAAGTTTATAGAAGATTGCAAAACTGATTGCAATACAGAAACAATGAGTTTAACATCAATAATAAAACGCTACTCAGCACTTTTGATCATGCAACTGACGAGATTTTGAACTCAATTTTAAATTCAAATGAACTCTTCAACTTGCATGAATCTATGTACATGTTTCGTTTCTTATTACTCTTGAATTGATTGCAAAACTGATTGAAAAGTAGAAATAATATCGCAGCGAATTTTAAATTCAAGTTTACAAGATCAAATCTCGATCACAAGTTAAATAATAGATCGCGATTGTCAAGCAGCTCAGAATCATCATTATCAAGCGCATCTTCATCATTCTCATCGTCATCATTCTCATCATCATTTAGTAAAAAATCTCATAACAAGCAATTTGTCAAAAAGATGTTTTGAAAACCGTCAATAGTGAAGTCAAGAACTGATGATAGAAAGATGAAGCTCATCAAAGAAAGTTTGAGACTTACTAGATTGCAAAAAGAATTGCAAAAGTAATTTCAAAGACGCTGATCATATGTTAGAATGTTTGACTCATTGAGTCAGCTTATGTTATCAATGTCATCATAAAAAGTGATCTTATTAAGCTCAAGAAAATGCGAAAATATTGCAGAGAAACAGTGACACTTCGTGAAATTCGTCGATATTAAAGAACAATTGACTTACTTATTTCAAAGCTGTCGTTTCAGCGTATGATTCGCGAAGTGTATCATGAATTGATTGAAGTTGATCTTTGCTTTCAATCAAAAGCTATAAAGACATTGCAGAAGACAACGAAAGCATGACTGATTGCGATGTACAAAGATTAGTTTCACGATCAATTTTGCAATTGATTTTGCAATTGATTTTGCAATTGATTTTGCAATTCAAATACTGATTACTTAACAGACATCAATCTTTGCGCAATTCACGCAAAGCATGTAATTATTTAAACGAAGAATATGAGATTGATTTTTCGTCTTACAAGCGAAAAGTTTACATTTGAAGTCTGTTCAAATTACATGATGAAGTAAATAATCATGTTACTATGCAATCAGAATGCAACGCTGTTGCAAGACAAATAGATTGATTTGATTTGATTTATTTCATACATTCTTGTGACATTGATTTAAGCTTGACTCATGAGAAACACTATGCTATGTGTATCGAATGAACAAAACTCTCTGAGAAAGAAAATCGCTCGTCGACTACACAGCGACTGCATGTCATCGAAACAATAACGCTGAAACTATGTACTCAGTAATAAATCTATAGCTTTTATTCAGCGCGTGACGCTTGAATAAACTCTTACTGCGTATCTGTGCTGTTTCTTTGCAATGCATCGTTCTTGCTCTGCTCTTCATTGATGATATTCTATACAACGATGTTTCGATCTTCGATCGCGAAGATCATGATTCTTTGCACTCGTAATGCTCATGATTGTAATGTCAAAACTGTGTTCTTTGCTCAATGATTGTCATTCATTGAGCAAGAAAATATGCGTGAAAGAGAGACGCGTACGATGAGAAAATAGAGTATGATTGTATCAAATAACTCTATTCTGCTCTTGTCTTGTGTCACGTAGACGTTGATAGTTCGTGATATAGATGTGCGATCGCAGTCGTTCGATGCTTAGCTCTGATCAATAGTAGAGAATACGTTCTGATCATTCTTCTGCGCCTTCGATTGTTCACGTAGATAGATGCATGACTTGTCGCTATAAGTACAGAAGTCGAACTTGTCAAGCTTCTTCAGTATATCAATGCAGTCAACGAGTCACTACTTCTTCGACCACATGTAGTCACGAACTTGAGACTCAACATCTGAATCGACTATTCTACTCAGTATCTTTTCATCATCTTATCGTTCGTGATGTCGATGTGAGTGAAGATGTTTCAGTGTATCAGCGCAGTCGATGAGTCACTACTTCTTCAATCACTTGTAGTCGCGATTCTTCAGACTCACATCTGAATCAACTTCACTACTAGTAGTATATCTCTTCATCTCTTACTGACATCGACTTGTCATTAATCTTCTTCGTAGATTTGTTGTGACTGTTAGAGAAGATGCTGTCACGTGACGACGTGAATGAAAACTCTGCACAACAGCTTTCACAATCACACAACGTTCTAACATCATTCAAACTGCGTTGAATTGAAATCTCTAGACTCTTCTGACTTCTATTTGAACGCAGAATAGAATCAAAAGATTCTGTTAGAAATCAGCATAAAGCGAGTCAATATGAATGTCATTTAACTAGAAGATAAATGCTAAGAAAGAAAGATAGCTACAGAAAAGAAGCTGACTACATATATGTGTTTCTCAGTCGACGCTAGACTCAATAGAGACTAGTCAAGATGACGAAGCGAGAATAAATCTGACAAGACTAGAAGACTGAGTCTGACAAGGCTAGAATTGTGACATTATCTCTCTCTCTTCGACGATTCATGTTCACATGAATGTATTTTCTGCTCGATTCTGTTGATTGACTGAATAGTTGAAAGCGCTTCTAGCGCGATTTGTTCGAATATCAAATATGAAAATCGTCAACTATCTTCTGAGCGTTCATAAATTCGTCGTCATCAGCGTTGTATCAATTGAGATCATTGTCAAAGTCATTTCATTTGACTCTATACTGAAGTCGTCTTTGATATCGACGAGAATTCAATATATCGTCGATTTCTCATTCGTCTTCGTCGTTTATCACTATTGACTTAAAGAACTCGTTCTTTTGATCAGGCAAGAAATCGTCGACGACGAAGCAAAGCAGATCAAAGTGAAATACGTCATGAACATGCATAGTCTCTGATAATTTCAACTTATATGACGAGTCGACAAGATCTAGATTGATGAAGAAATCGAGCATTTTGTCGTCTAGCTTCTTGAAAGATCTCGCTGTAACAATGTTTCGTTCGTTCAGAAACATCTTTGATTCGATCTCATAATTGATCTTTTTTCTATGCTTGTTAGCTTGATTCATCATTTGTTCTCGTGTTTTGATCAGAGCTTCACGAGCGAAGATCAATGTCTTGTTCATTTGTTCAGATATATTCTTGACTCGATTGATCTGCAAGCGTTCGCGAATGCTTTCATACTCGATGATGTCAGGATCGAAGCTCATACGAGAATGAAAGCTCTTGTTTATAAAGAAGAAGATCAAGAAAATGACTGAGAACAAGACGTTATTGTTGACAAACTCGATCATGAGTAGTCACTTAGATCAGTCATCTTGCATATATGAACAGAAGAATTGAAGATATCTTTCGACGTTCTGATTGACTCATTCACTTTGATCGTCAATCTGAGAGTGATAGACTGTAGAGAGTCGAAGATTAATGCCTAGTTTTTTGCAAAGCGACTTTCATAGAATGAAGATAAATTGCGAATCTCGATCAGATACTATGAAGCTTGATAGATCATGAGTTCAATATACTCATTGAATCAGCATTTCAGCTGTCTTTTCGACAGTGATATCTTCATTCTCAGTGATGCAAGAAATATAATGCCTTTCTTTTGACAATCTGCAGATGATCGTCAGAATAGCGTTGTACTCGCTTGAATCAGATAGATCAATAATAAAGTTCATTGCTATGTCTTGTCATCGCTGTTCAGATATCGATAGAGATTGAAGCAAGTTGTTTGATTTATTTCTAAATGTCTTTGAACGTTGACAGATATAGCAGTTTCGAATATATCGATCTATCGTTTTTCGCATGAATGATCAATAGTAGTTTCGCTTTATGATCTTCACAGTTCTAAGAATATCAGAATGATCAACTGACGATTGATCGTGTATCTCACGAATCAGATTCATTTGTAGAAGCTCGTTGAACGAAACTCATAGCTGACTATCATGATACAAGATTTCATTCTGAGTTCGACAATTCTTTAATTTGATATCTTCATATTGTGTCTCGTCTCTTGCTATTGCTTCGCGAAGTAGCGTACAATTCTCGTTGATCTCATTAGTCTCAAGAATCTGTTTATAAATTGATTTCTCGATGTTCTTCTTTAAATCAGCAATTTTCATTCGATTCGAAGTCAGAATAGTGATTCGTTGATAGCGAATGCACTCATCTTCTGAGCTTCTAGAAACTGAATCGACTCGACGAGTCAATGCATCGACTTTGATGTTTTATTTGCCTGAGTGATACATGATTTTGAAGTTGAAGTCAACGAGCTTTTGTACTCAGCGCATTTAACATCTACTTAGCTCTTTATCTTTCATTAATGACGTTAAAGCTTGATGATCAGTGAACATTTTGATGAGTAGCTCAGTCAATTTCAGCTCAGATCATCAATGCTTGAAGACATGAATGATTGCTAGTAGTTGCTTGTCATAGATCTTGTAATTGCACTCAGCGAAACTCAGATTCTTGCTGTAGTAGATCATCAAATGCAATGTTTCTTCGTCATTGTACTGAGAAAGTATGTCATCGTTGACGTAGTCGAATGAGTCTGTTTCAAGAATAGTCTTTCTATTCTGATCAAAATGACGAAGAATAGAGACTTCAGTCATTCGTTTCTTCATATTATCAAAGATCATTTAACAAGCTTGATCTCATTCAAATATCATCTCTTTTTGAGTTAGTTGAATCAGAGAATGAACAATCTTCGAAAAGTTCTTTATAAAACATCGATAGAAGTTGCAGAAGTCGACGAAGAACTGCATCTGAGTGAGATTTGTAGAAGTAGATCATTTGACTACTGCTTGTACTTTTCTGAGATTCATCTTTAGTTCTTCAATGAATAGCAATAGTTTCAGAAAGAAAATCTCATGAACATGAAACTTGCATTTATTTATATTCATCTGTAGATCAATCTCTTGTAGTCTATGTAGAACTAGTCGTACGTGTTTCTTATGTTTCTTCAATGTTTTGCTGTAGATGATAATGTCATCTAGATAGATCTGACAAAACTGATGTAGATAATCAAACAGCACGTCGTTCATATAATGTTGATAGAAAGTCGAGTCGTTGATTAATTTGAAAGACATCACGTGATATTTGTAGAAGTCAAAAGAGGTAATAAAGATAGTCAAATCTTCGCTACTCGAATGCATGCGTAGTTTGTTGAAGACGACTATTATATTCAATCAAGTCAGATACTTGCTATCTTGAATACGAGCGAGAGTTTCGTCTATTAAGAGTAGAGAGTAGCGATTTCGTTTGATCAAAGCATTGAGCTTTCTATAATCGACGCAGAAACGCAGACTATCGTCTTTCTTTTCGACGAATAGTATGAGCGAAGCGTATGAGATTGAGCTGAAAGATATAAAGTTCTTATTCAAATGTTCAATCAGGTAATTCTTCATTTTTTGAAGCTTGTAGTCAGACATATGATAGAGATGACTTCAAGAAGATGTTTTCTCGTCTGTCAACTCGATTTTGTGATCATAGAAACGATGAGAAGATAGATGATCAGTCATAGCTCGATCAAACATGTCTAGATAGTCATGATATTTCGAAGAAAGCTTAGCTTTGACTTCTTTCAAGATCTCTTCGTGTGAAAGCTCTTGTAGATCTACATCTTCGAGTTTATTTCTAGCTGTTTTTAGAAGTCAATCGATTTTCGTGATGATAATCGCGAAAGTAGTCACATTCAATCGTTTGACTAGTGATCTATATGCTGCAGTCTCTATCATTGCTATGTTCATTGAATCGAAAGACGAAGCGAAGTTAATTGAATTAAATGATTTCACGATTTTACTGAATGAAGATGACTTCTCGCTGAGTCGAGTGACAACAGAAGAAATAGATCTCTTTAGTATTTGAGTAGAGATTGAACTCTTCTGTTCTATCGTGATTTTCTTGATGACAGAAAGAGAAATCAAGCTAGCATCAATATGAGTCTTTGAATCAGAAAATTGAAGACGATCGTCTCTCATATCAATCGTTACTTCAATCTTATTCATTCATGTTTTTTCGAGAATCATCTGATGCTGACTCAATCGAGTAATCAGCATAGAGACGAAACGTTTCATATGATCTTGAACAGTCAGATTCGAATAAATCGCATGAGTAATGAGCTTTTTTGCATAATGATCATCGAATTCTCTTATTGACTTGAGCTTGATTAAAGATAACGATTTGATTTGCAAATGATCACAAACATTCTGCGCGATTAATTCATCAATGAACAAATAGTCAGCTGCTTCAGTGTCAATCAATGACTTTAATGAGTAACTAATTTCATTGCTAGATAGTACACATTCAGTAGTCAAAGATTTCGAGGCAAAGAAATCATTTGAGCTGCTCATTGTTGAAGAAATTAACACATTTTTCATCACGTCTTTGATGAAAGTCACTAGTTTTTTGCCTCATTCTTCGATTTCTCTGTAAATAATTTCTTCTCTTCTTTCGACATGATAATCTCATTGAGGCGAGAAATGAATGCATGAGATGTTGAAGTACTAGTCTTCAGCTGAGAACAGTTCTTTGAAAGATGACTCGATACTTTGCAGTTGAAGCAGATGATTGACATTCTTGATCATTCAGATTCAAGGGTGAAAAAAGTAGCGAGTCGAACATAGCTAGTAGTCAAGACTGATGCTGATGTCAACGAAGAGACAAAACGTTTTTTCGAAGCTGCTACGAGTTTGACTGTTCATTGCTCGTCACGTAGCTGATAATTGACTCATTGTTTATTATTCACTCTCTGAAGAAAAGTCTTGAGCTTATCAAGCGAGCTAAACTCTATGAGGCAAACTGACAACGCGTTCTGAAGACAATTGTTGATTTTATTCTGTGAATCATTCATCAGAGTTCGATCGTCGTAGTCAAGAAAGCTGAATATCTTTGTGAATTTGAAGTAGAAGAAGCTGAACGACTTATTGCTCTGCTTCAACGCATTGTATTCGCGATGATACTTTCGATTTCTATTCTGATCATCATATATTTCGTTCAAATGTTTCAGCAGTTTCGTCAGTGATAAATAGAGTGAGAAAGCATCGATACAACGCTTTGCATAAATCTGCTCGTCAGCATCGTCATCTAGTCTGAATGTCACATAGACGATACGAAGCTTTTCGATAGAATAATGATTCGCGTTGACATCGAGCTTGTCAGATATCTTGATGATTCAGCTCTTTCAAGTAGATTCATTTGTGTCGATGAAGATAGGTGAATTCGAAAATTTAATTGACTTGTGATGATTGTTTTCGTTATCGAATAGAGTGAATGACTTTCGTGAGCTTCAAGAACGTTGATCGACTTCAGAGATTGATGAAGTCTCTTTCTGATTGACTCAATGCTCGACTGGCTGAGTCTCTTGACGAGACATAGATTGATCAGCTTGACGTTGTTTCGCTTTGAAGTTCAATCGCTCGCTTTGTAGCTGATTGATCTTTTCTTCTAGCTCATCGTTCTTTTCAAAAGCGACTTCTAGTTGTTTTGCTCTCTTTTTGTGATCATCTTGTACGAGAATTCAGTGCTCGTTGAGCTGTAGAGTCAGATCTCGCTGACTTTGAAGCTCGTTCAGCATATCGATAATCTGATCGAGCTGATTTGCGATTCATTGACACAATTGTTTCTTGTTCTTTATGTTTCATGATGTTGTAGCTTCTTCAACCTCGACTGAAGCATCGATGAGTAGAAGTGAGACTCTTCTATTGACAATGCTTCTAAGCAGACGAGCTGTTCGAGACTCAACTGGTTCGACATCGCGTGTCATGATGATAGTAGGTAGAAGTTGTTGAGATAAAAATAGATGAGAGATTGATGTTTTGATTTGATGCAAATTCAAAGAAGCTCTTGTGAATTTTCTGATAATAGCTGATTGTAATATTCGAAGAATTTCTTGCGAATAGAATGATGAAAATGAATGTAGAATCGAAGAATTTCTTGCGATCTAAAATGATGATGATGCAAATTTGAAGAATTTCTTGCAAATTTTTCTTACTGAATAGATTGTTTCATATCGTCTATTCATCGATAGCAGAGTAGTTAGTGAGCATTTATCTAATGTTAGAAATCAGCATAGAGCGAGTCAATATGAGTGTCATTTAACTAGAAGATAAATGCTAAGAAAGAAAGATAGCTACAGAAAAGAAGCTGACTACATATATGTGTTTCTCAGTCGACGCTAGACTCAATAGAGACTAGTCAAGATGACGAAGCGAGAATAAATCTGACAAGGCTAGAAGACTGAGTCTGACAAGGCTAGAATCGTGACAGGTTCGTAGTCAACATCACGTACAGATGAATCTCATCGTCGACTCAAGACAAATAGATAGTAAATACAATTTTTGCATTGTTACACTATTAATGATACTATTGCTTTCGCGCATAATTCAAGTTAATTCTTATCGCTTTTGTCAATAACTTTAGTTTTTTTTTTGAAATGTAAAGTCAATTGATTAACTACTTGTATACATGAGATTTCAGCGTAAACGAAATTTTCGCGCACGCTAACTAAAACTATCTATATTGATGTCATTTTAGCACGTCAAATTCTAACTATTTGTTGCTAATCTTTTTAGATTAGAGTGCGTGAAAACTCAGTTTGCGCGAAAATCTCGTGCATACAAGTAATTATTCTATTTTTAGAAATCAAATTTGAATTCAGTCTGCATGAAAATTCTGTGCATATGAGTAAGTATACTATTTTTAGAAATTGAGTTCAAGCAACTCAACTTAATTTTGAGTTGAGTTCAATTTGAGAAGAGTCAATTCAATCTCAACTCAAACTCAGAATTGAGTTGAGTTGATCTCTCTTAACTCAACTCAATTCTAACTTGATGACAGATCTAGACATGACTTTAAAACTTAACGAGCAGTGAATCATTGTTCAAGTTGAACATAACAAGAGATTGAATCAACTAAAGATCAAACAGATGATCATAGACATTTTAAAAAAGATAAACAAATGATATTAAAAAAAGATATTGAATCTTAAGAATAAACTCAAAGAAGTATTGCATTCAATGAATTAATCTCAATTTTGTCAATCTACTGAATCTTGAATTTCTATGAAATCTTTATCTTATCAATCTATCAAGAATCATACTTGATGAGAATCATTCACTTTATTTAATAATGATTATCACAAGTCTTTCAAGTTTTTGAATTCATCTGTATTCATTGACAAAGATGAATCAACATGAAATAGCTGAAGAATCAAGATAAATGATAAACTTCAGACAAATGTTAATCATTTCATTGATGAGACTATTTGCATTGTTTATATGATATTTAGACTAGAAAATGATGCTGCTGAGTATATTTTCACTTAACATCATCATGATGTTTTGCATTTTTACATCTTGATCTACAAGCTATTTGAACATCTAAAAGAAATATATGATGAACTAAATAAAAATCAAAAGTGTCGTTGCAAGTACAATGCTCTGAAATAAGCAGATAAGTTTTTCAATGTCTTTTACTTCAATTTTATGTGTTATGATTTTAGTCTTTGTCTATTTTTTGTTTAGTTTTCGTCTGATATCATTCTAATCAAGTCTAGCGAAAATCTGATTTAAAGATGATATCATTAAGATTTTGCATCATATGTGTAAAATGTTAACTCAATTGAGTCTAGCACAGAATTGAGAAATATACATATAAGAATTGAGTTCTTTTCTGTAGATACTTTTCTTTCTTAGCATTTATTTATTAGTTAAATGACATCTTTATAACTCACTTTAGATTGATATTTAACAGTAGATAAATGCTAATTAACTACTTTGCTATTGACGTGTAAATGATACAAAATAATCTACTTTTATTCAGAAAATTCGCAAGAAATTCTTTAAATTACTTTCATCAAAATACGTATTCAAATTTATTTAAATCAATCAAATCAATCACTTAATTTTATTACAATTAAATTTATTTATCTACTTTTATTTCTTTCATAATGACATGCAACTTTGAATCAGTTGAGTCATGAACAGTTCATCTGCTTAAAAGCATTGCTAGTAAATGAGTTTCTCTTATTTCTGTTAATGTTTCAACAAAATCTCAGAATGCTGATACTTCATGAAACATCAAGACAGAAGAACAGTTTCATCAATAAACTTATGATCAGTCAAATGAAATCATCAAGATGTTGAATGAGCTTAAATTTCAATGAAACATGACTTTGAAACTCAATGAGCAGTGAATCATTGTTCAAGTTGAACATGACAAGAGATTGAATCAACTAAAGATCAAATAAATGATCATAAACACTTTAGAAGAAATAAATAAATGCTATCAAAAGAAAATGTTGAATCTCAAGAATAAATTCAAAGAAGTATTGCATTCAACAAATCAGTCTTGATCTCATCAATTTACTGAATCTCAAGTTTTTATGAAATCTTTATTTCATCAATCTATCGAAAATCATACTTGACGTGAATCATTCACTTTATTTAATAATGATTATCACAAGTCTTTCAAGTTTTTGAATTCATCTGTATTCATTAATGAAGATGAATCAACATGAAATAGCTGAAGAATCAAGATAAATGATAAGCTTCAGATAAATGTTAATCACTTCATTAATGAGACTATCTGCATTATTTATGTGATATCTAGACTAGAAGATGATGCTGCTGAGCATATCTTCGCTTAATGTCATCATGATGCTTTGCATTCTTACATCTTGATCTATGAGTTATTTGAGCATCTGAAAGAAATATACGATGAACTGAATAGAAATTGAAAGTGTCGTTGCAAGTACAACGCTTTGAAACAAGCAGACAAGTGTTATGAGTCTGCATAGAGCGAATCATATGAGTGTATTCTAACTAGAAGTTCAAAGCTGAAGAAGAAAGAAGATGCAACACATCGTGAGTTTTACTCACGAAGGCACGCTAGATCGCTAGCGTGTCAACGTCAGCTTTATACTAGTTTATGATAGTTTGACATGATCTATGTTAGACTAATTCAAAGTGCATGATCACAACATTACTTTCTCTCTTCATCTAGCAATGTTCTCATTGCTGCAGTTCAATCAATCTTTATTAAGTTGATTTCTATCTTGACTTGTTTGAATATCATTCATGAAAGTTATTTACAATCTTTGAGCATTCTTTGAATTCACTTTCATCGACGTTGTATCAATGCAGATCGACGTCGTATTCTTTTCAATTAACACGATATTGTAGTTGTTGATCTCGTTCGTAATGTCTGAAGTTCAGTATGTTCTTCATCTTTCATTCATCTTTGTCATCGATCACTATAAAGTCAGACGATTCATTTCGTTGTTTATTCAGAGAGTTCTTTGAATCTAGTTGCAGCAGATTTGATATGAACTTTGAATGTATCTTCATAGTCGATGATAGTTTCAATCAATACACATGTTCAATCTCGATCAGAATCTTGAAGAATTCTAGCATTTTATCGTCTAGCTTCTTTAATGATCGTGAGATCATTATGTTTCTAGAATTCAGAAACATCATGTCATTTATCTTGTAGATCATTTTCTTTCGATGCTTATTAATCTGTTTCTTCATTATGACTCTGACTCTTGTCAAGACTTGTTTGATCAATGCTAGTGATCATTTTATGTGTTCAAATATATTCTTTGCTTTGTCTGCTTCGATTTTAGCTCGAGTAATCTCATATTCAATTGAGTTCGAATCGAAGCTCATATGAGAGTGAAAGCTCTTATTAAGAAAGAATGTTGACTGTTCAATTGACGACGAAATAGCATTGTTATTGACGAATTTGATCATGAATAATCAGATGAATCAATCATCTTGCATATATGAGCAATAGCTTCGTAGATATCATTTCACATTCTGATTCGCTCTTTCTGTTTGATCATTGATTTGCAAATGATAGTCTGTGAATAGTTTTACCTTGATGTTGAGTCTCAAACATAAAGACTTTCAGACAATCAATATGAATTGTGAATCACGATTGAACATTATTGACTTGAGTAGTTCATGAATTCTGAAGATTCATATCAACAGTAGCTTGACTGTTTATTCTGTGAAGATTTCTTCGTCATCTGATCAACATAATATATAATGTCATTTCTTAGACAATCGATCTATGACTGTCAGAATTGCGTTGTTTTCATCACTTTCTGATAGATTGATAATGAAGTTTAATGATATGTTCTGTCATCACTGCTCTGATATGAGCAATGACTTCAGCAGTTCATTGATTCAATCTTTCGATGCTTTTGATCTACGACAAACGTAACAGTTTCAAATGTAGCGCTTGATCATCATTCTCATCTTTGATCAGCAATATGATCATCTCAGCAAGTTCAACGTTTAATTCATGTCAAAGTGATCATTGATTGAAAGATCATGTGCTTCTCTTATCAATCAAATGATCATTGACTGAAAAACTCATAGTCTATCATCTTTTTCAAGTACTTCATCAAGTACTTTGCAATTGTCTAGATCAATATCTTGACAAGTTCTTCTGTTCTGTTTCATGATTATTTGAATATCAAAGCACAGTTGATTCGTTTGATTTTCAACTATAATTTAATTCTGAATAGAAATCATCTCTTCGATTGAATTTTCGTTAGCGTTTGATTCATGTTTCGAATCTGAGTCAGATTCTGAGTCAGATCTGAGTAAGATCTGAGTCAGATCTTGATCAGCTTTCTGATCATCTTCTTGATCAACTTCTATTGACTGCAGTTCAAATCTGTCTTCTGACAATAGCATCTGATGCTGATATAGCTTTTGATCATCATTTGCTTCAACTGACTTGACGTCTGACATTCTGATCAGCGTGTCGACTTTCAGATTCTGTTTTCTCGACTGATATATGATCTTGAAGTTATATTCAGATAACTTCTCAGCTCATTTAGTCTGTCATCTGATCAGTTCTTTGATCGTCATGAAGTACTTCAAATTCAGATGATCAATGAAGATCTTGATCAAAATATCTGTACATTTCAATTCAGAGCATCAATGTCTCAAGCAGCGAATAATAATCAGCAGTTTCTTGTCATAGATCTCGTAGTTGCATTCTGCAAGAATCATGTTCTTGCTGTAGAAGATCATTGAATGTAGAATGTCTTCATCATCATACTGAGACAATACTTCGTCGTTCACATAGTTCAAGAAGTTCATTTTCAGAATAACTTCTTTGATCGAGTTGAAATGCTTCAGAATGAAGATTATCGTCATCTGTTACTTTAGTTCTTCAAAGATCATCTGACAGATCTCTGTTCATTCAAAAAGATGATCTTTTCAAGTCAGCTTTATCATGAGTTGAACAATCTTTGAGAAGTTCTTTATGAATCATTGATAGAAGTTGCAGAAGTCAATGAAGATCTGCACATGAGTCAACGATTGAGACACTTTTCAGCTTCGAATCACATTTACTTTTCTAGAATTCATTCGCAGATCATTGATGAATATCAATAGTTTAAGAAACGAGATTTTCGAAATCTTGAATTCGCACTTGTCAATGTCTATCTGCAAGTCAACTTTACGAAGCTTGTTTAGCACTTCTTTTACATAAGTTCTATGTTCTTTCAAGATCTTACTATAGATGAAAATATCATTCAAGTATGTCTGACAGAACTTGTGCAGACAGTCAAACAATACATCGTTAATATAGTGCTGAAAAGACGCAAGTTTATTGATTAATTTGAAGAGCATTACTCTATACTTGTAGACATTGAAGAAAGTAACAAAAGTAGTCAAATTCTCGCTTTTTGAACTCATGCGCAGTTTATTGAACATGATGATAATGTTAAGTTGAGTCAGATACTTACTGCCTTAAATTCAAGCTAGTACTTCGTTTATCAAGAGTATTGAATAATGATCTCTTTTGATCAGAGCATTCAGTTTTTGATAATTCACACAAAAGCGAAGACTATCATCTTTCTTTTTGACAAATAGTATTGACGAAGCGAAGAGAGCTTTGCTGAAAGTAATGAACTTCTTCTTTAAGTTTTCTTCTAGATACTTCTTGATCTTCTGCAAGTTGTGACTCAACATGAAATACAATCGACTTCTAGAAGATTGATTCTCATCTTTTAATTTAATCTTATGATCATATAATTGATGTGAAAGTAACTGCGTTGTCTTTTCTCTATCAAAAACATTCAGAAAGTCGTGATAAACTATTGAAAGCTTCTTCTTCAGTTCATTTAATGACATGACAGAAGTCATTTCATTCAGTTTCGCGAAATCTTCAACTGAGCTAAGCGCTTTGTTGATTTCACTAATAATCAAGAAAAAGATCTTGATCTTCTTATTCTTGACTAGAGTTCAATACACAACGACTTCAATCATAGCAATATTGACGAGTCTCTTTGTCTCAGTTAACTGAAACGAGCGAAGTTGATTGAGATCAACTTGAGTGCTTTGCTTTGCTATGAGAGCAGATTCAATGAATCTATTCACTGATTTCTGATTCATAAGTCTCTTCAAGATGATCATTAATGTAACAATTGAGTTCAAGTTCTTTTATTTCATTTTGCAGATCTCGTTTGATTCAGATCTGTGAAATGTTGATTGACTGCTTGCTTTCAAAATGACAGATTTCAATGTTTGAATCTTCAATGATGATATTAATCGATCGTTTGCAGAATCTATCAACATTTGATTTCTTTTCAATCAGAAATTTTCAATGATTATCTTGTGTTGATCTAGACAAGTTATCAATAAAGATATCATTTCATTCTTGTGTTCTTGTATCATGATTGATGTATACAAAGCATGTGTAATCAACTTTCAATCAGAGATTTCATCATATGATCAAATTAACTTTGATTTTGACAGCGATATTGACTGAATATCAAAGCATTCACATAGCTCTGACATCAAAGATTCATCAATGAAAGTCATGTCAGTGACTTCAATATTTATCAGAGCAAGAGATCTGAATATCTTTTTTAAACTATTCAAGATGACATCAACAGTGAACGACTTGAAATCAAATGAATCATCAGACATGCTGATGAAGCAGAATACAAGTATATTGTTCTCAGTCACTACTTTGATGAGAACAAGTCGTTTTTCAAATTCGCTGCAATTTCGTGCATTTAAGCTGACTTAAGACAGTCGTGTGCTTTATGTTCTGACTTCTTGCATTTGAAGCAGAGTTCTTTTTTTTAAACAACTTCTCTCTAGCAAAATCAACGTTCAATATTCTGAGTTTCTTTCATGCAGAGATTGAAGCTGAGATTGCAGTAGTGATCGTTGTCAAGATGCTAGCGATAAAGCGAGTGACTTGAGTCGTTGATGTCTTGAAGACTGATCGAGCATTCAATTTTGTCAATCGAACGTTGACTTGCATGCAGATGTCAACGAATTCATTCAAATTCATAGTTTGTTTATTGATCATGACTCGCTGAAGATCTGAGCTAATCTTATGCTGAAAATCATTTAGTAGAGTTTCGTTATTGTATTCTAGTTTCACACTAAGTCTCTGAAATTTCATTCAAAATTCATGAAAGAAGATCTTGTTTTAATACAGCTTCAAGAACTGTTGTTGAGTCATGTGATGTTGATTGAAATCATCATACATCTTATTTATGATCGACAGTATCTCTTCTACTTCAAGAAATGAGTTCGTGATCATGTTTCTCATTCTGAGTGCTATGTGTTTGATTGTTGTTTCACTGACTCGACTTTTCACATATGCAATCTTCATTTCTTCAATAGAAAAATGATTCTTGTTCATCTTCAGCTTGTTTTGCATTCAAAACAATCAATTATTCACATTCTGTCTTGAATCTTCGAACAAAAGTGAGTCAGATAGCTTAATTGACTTCGAGAATCGATCTTTCAAAATCAAAGTGCTTAGTCGACTTGATGTTGCTTCTAGATGATGTATAATCACGTTCTTTTTCTTCATCTCTTTCTGTAAACGCGTTCAAACAGCATTCAACATTGTCTGCATAGCTTTCAACTTGATGTTGATCTTGTTGATGTCATTCAACATCTGAATCATGTCATTGTGAGTCTTGATTTTGATGTCATGCTGTTGATATATGTACTTGATAAAGACAATGAGATCATCTGCTTCATAAGCGCTTATTCAAGCATTCAGTTCAGTGCTGATGCTGATCTTAATCATTTCGTGATCAAAAAACAACGCATTTGTGTTCTTTTCTTCAATATTTAATGATGCATTCATGTCTTCTTCTTCTGATGCTGTTCAATTCTGTGATAGAAGTGATTCTTTTTCAGCATCTTGAGTTTCATAGCGAGTCATGCTCACTGATTCTGATTCTAATTCTGTGCTTCTAGTCATTGTGTGAGTAGAAAATTGCTGATTGAGATTCAACTGAAATTTCTGATTTCAGTTCTAGAACAACACGTTTATATTCTTCTGTTCTTCTGTTCTGATGATGAACTCAGTAAAGAGTTAGTCTAGAGCAACGCGTTCGTGTTCTTTTGTTCTGTTCTAGAAATTTCTTGATTTCTAATGAGTCTTCTGAGCTCGATTTTCTGATTTCAATTCTGATTCAAGTTTGAGTGATGTAGCTTGTTTTTATATCATCTACACGTCGATAGCAAGATTAATGAGCTTTGAACTAATGTTATGAGTTTGCATAGAACGAATCATACGAGTGTATTCTAACTAGAAGTTCAAAGCTGAAGAAGAAAGAAGATGCAACACGTCGTGAATTTTACTCACGAAGGCACGCTAGGTCGCTAGCGTGTCAACATCAGCTCTATACTAGTTTATGATAGTCTGACACGATCTATGTTAGACTAACTCGAAGTGCACGATCACAACAACAAGTCTTTCAATGTCTTCTACTTTGATTTTATAAAGTTATTCAACTATCTTGATTATGACAATTGCACTTTGATGAATGATCTTCAGAATAAAATCAATAATTGCTTGCAAAACACTTTATCAATCTTTTCAGAAAACTTTACTTCGCTCATTCACTTAAGAATCTTTCTTCAGAATGTGAATAATAAACAGCAAGTCAACTATCAGTTACACAGTCAGCTTTGCACTGTTATCATCAAAGTCACTGTTGTATCTGATAAATATGCTGCTACTTCATTATCAGCAATGATGACTTCAATAATTAAATATGTCAAGTCAATTATCTTTTTTATCTTTGAATCAGTTGAATCATTTATCATTTGCTATATCTGTAAGACTTCAAATTAATTATTCAAGAACTATTCTCAGAATAAGATTAACATCTTAACATCTTGTGCATTCACTTTTCATCTACATGAAATCATCATTTCGAAGAATAAAGAGAATAAGAAAATGTCTTTTAAGAATAACGAGGCAAAAAACTAAAGACTTTCATCAAAGACGCGATGAAAGATGTGTTAATTTCTTCAATGATGAGCATGTCAGATAATTCTTTTGCTTCTGAATCTTTGATTATTGAATATGTACTTTCTAGCAATGAAATTAGTTACTCATTGAAGTCATTGATTGACATCGAAGCTGCTGACTATTTGTTCATTGATGAAGTGATTGCGCAGATTGTTTATAAACTGATCATTGAATCAAGTTTCAAGTTGACATTTTGAACTTGAATCAATATCAAGTTGAGTTGCTCACATTTTCAACTTGATTCAAGTTAAGTTACTCATATTTTCAACTTGACGTGATTCAACTTGACTAGAAATTGAGTCAACTCAACTTGACTCATCAAGAACTTAAACTTGATGTCAAAAGCATTAAGAATAGAAACATAAAACAACATGTTTGCTTGTTCTTTGCATTATTTTTTCACATTACTCATTGCATCATTTATATATTGCATTATCTTTTCGCATTACTCATTACATCATTTATATACTATTTTTAAGCTATTAATAACTATTGTTGTTACTACAAACTATTTTATAAAATGTTTAGTTCATTGACAACTTTCAATCTGTCTGACAAAAGTGTTTTGCATAGTTCATTTTCAAATAATCTTCATTCTGAAGACTTTGCAAATTAAGTTCAATAATTTATAAATTCTTTACATTATTTTGAAAAGAAGAAGATTAAACAAGAAGTGATGAACAAAATTTATCAAAATTTCTCACAACTTAAGATAAAAAAAATAGTGAATATGTTCAATGAACTTTGAATACAGATGACTCTTTTCTATGATGATGATCTCAAATCTTTGTTGTCAAGAGTATTTAAAACAAGACTCAAAAAAAGATAGTTAATTTGCTTTGATTCAAAAAAGTCAAAGATGATAAGCAATTTAATATATGAAATTACTTTATACAGTTGACTTCAATTGTTGAAGAATTGTCTAAAATCTCATGCATAATCTGTCATAAAATTATGAATCATTCAACAGCTTTTGATAGTTTTAACACATCTGTTATGAAAAAGCATCTTGAATCAGACTTTTGCACAGTGACAGAGCAAAAATGCAAACACTTGCAATCATAGATTGAATTGACTTTCAAATGAGTAAGTCATATCTGATAATGCAAATTGATAATGTAAAATTGACAAACTATTAGAAGAAAAGTCATATCAAGTTAATCTTTGTCTTCAATCAAGAAAATTGAGAAAATCAATTATGCAAAATCTTTGTTGACTTGAATTTATTCTTTTGAATCATTGATAATGTGCAATTTTGAAAGCTGCTACAAATGCTTCGTTCAGATTTGCAGATTGCACATTGCACAAAGATGATAATCATGATTCTCTTATACTATAAGAAGATTTGTGATAAGATCAGATTGAATCTTACAGAATCATGATGTATTTTTATTGCTTTGAATGCATGATTTAGTTCTTAAAGAGTAACGTACTTGAGAATGTTAATATATTGAGTTGATGTCAAATTTCAGTTTTGTGAACATCTTATTGAATTTACGTCTTTTAATATTGAGCATATTAATTGTTAATTGATGATGAAGTTAATGAAAATTCTGAAGAACTACGCTATTAAAAACAAGTTTTTCAAGATTATTATTAATAATACAAGCAATAATAGTATCTTGAAAGAGAAACTTGAAAAGATCATGAGTTGTTGCAAGTTTTAATGAAACAGAACATAAAATTTCATTAATTGCTTGATTTACATCATCAATCTTGTGATTCAAGATTTTATTTAAGCTCTTGAATTAAAGATAATAACTGATAACATTATTGCTCAATTAAAGAATGAGCAAGTGCAAGATATTAAAACAAGCAGAAAATTATTTGTTGTGATCAAAAAGATATTGCTTCAAATGATAATGCAAAAAAGTAATGCATTTATTAATCATGAAATTAAATTTATGCTTTGATGATAACTGTCAATGACTCTTTTCAGCAATTGATTCACTTCAAAGCTTTTCAAGAGCAGAATGACAAAAGATTTAGAAAACTGATACAAGATATTTGCATTCATTGAAACTTTACATACTTGATGCTTCGTCAAGCATATCAACTACGCAAATTTGTTGATCTTTGAACAGAGAAATACTATGAAGATTTTAAGATTGCAAAGATCAAACTTGATGAAAGCAAGTGATTCATGATTTTGCTTATTAATAATTTATTAAATTTCTTCTATGAATGCACTTTAATAGTGTCATGAATAATTAATGCAAATATTCACTTGAAATTTTGAATATTTAATGCACTTTTCAATCATCTTGAGCAGATTGAAAAGAATATAAGAAGAAGTACTTGCTTATTGAGTGCTGTTATAGTAAAGACTTGCAAAAAAGTCTTAACTAAACTTGTAAAGTATTATATCAAGATCAAAGACAGCAATGAAACAATATATAATCTTGCAAATATTCTGAATTCTACAATGAAGCTAGATTTTTACAAGACTTGAAATAACAAAGACAATGAAGATACAGATCATGATGAAAAGTCTGTTTATTACAAGATCAAGTACAAGACAGAATTTAAAGAGTATTTTCATCATTACTATTATTATGAGCATATCAAGATCAATAAGACTGAACAAGATTAAAGCTTTAATCAATTTGCAATGCATGTTAATGAGTACTCTGTGTAATGATTAGAGCTAGTTAATAATCTAGTCGAGATCTGATCTAAATCTGACTCAGATTTGACTCAAATATGACTCAACATTCTTTTTCTTTCTCAACACTTTTTTCTTTCATCAACATCTTGTTCATCTACATCATTTTCTTTTCATGTTACAAACATATCTTTTTTGAATCTAGTACAGTCTTTGAACATTACATAAATAGAAGCTTTTGTATCAATCTTCTTCTGTATTCTTAATATTCAGTTATAACTATCTTTAAAGATCAAGCACTATCAACTCTGATCTTCATTGATTGTATCATTTAAACATGATTCTGACATTATATTAAGAATTCGTTAATCACATGATATTGATTTCATTACTCATTCAACCAACTTATACAAATGAATCAAGTCTAAAGAAATTTGTTTATCTGATGATTCAATCTTGAAAGACAAAAACAACATCAGAGAATTCATAAAATTAATGAGAATATACAATCATTGAATTGCTAGAAGATTTATCGCTCATTCAGTATGCATTCATTCAAAATCAATTAATAGAATCTATGATAAAAAATCTTCGTGAATTGCTAGAGAATCAAATCAATCAAGAGAATTATGATAAAGAATCTTCGTGAATTGCTTCAAGATTAATCACTCTCACAAACATCTTCTTTGTTAAACAAACATTCGTCTTTCTTCATAAAATCATTGAGCTTCATTCTTTGTTCAATTTAAACCAATTCTCATCTTTTTCACTATGACATTTAAGAACACATCTGATAAAGATCAAGCTTTCGTTGATTTCTTGCAATAAACACATTTACAAGCTTTCTCTTTTATCATTGATTCACAACATGCTTCTTCATTCATTGCTTTCAACGAATCAAACGCTGAAATCATCATACTTGATGATATAAAAGTATGAAAGAAACATATTTATGATTTTAATAAAGAAACAGATCATCTTGTTGAGATAAAACAACGAGAAAAAATCGAAATTCAACAGTTGAAAGCAAAACTACAAGCTTTCACTACTATCACAGTCAATGTAATCATCACTGCTCTCTCAATTATCATTTACTTCAAACGATTTAAATATCACAAAATACTTGATTCTTTAATGTTCATTGATGAAAAGAACTTTACTTGAAAGAACTGATTTCTTGACATATGAGAGAAGTTAGCAATGAACATTGACATCTTTTCAAATGAACTCTACAAGCTGAGCTACATTAACTCTCGACTAGCAGATAACATTATTGAAGTCATTCATGTCATGATTCTAGTCTTGTCAGACTCAATTTTCTAGTCTTGTCAAATTTATTCTCGCTTCGTCATCTTAACTAGTTTCTATTGAGTCTAGCGTCGACTGAGAAACACACATATGTAATCAGCTTCTTTTCTGTAACTATCTTTCTTTCTTAGCATTTATCTTCTAGTTAAATGACATCTTTATCTGACTCGCTTTAGACAGATCTCTAACATTAGATAAATGCTCATCATTTACTACTTTGCTATCGATGAATAAATGATACAAAACAATCTATTCAGTAAGAAAAATTTGCAAGAAATTCTTCAAATTTGCATCATTATTTTAGATTGCAAGAAATTCTTTGATTCTACACTCATTTTCATCATTTTATTCGCAAGAAATTCTTTGAATAAAGCACTCAATTATTATCTGAAATTCACAAGAAATTCTTTGAATTTTCACTCATCAAAAAACATCAATTCAAAACATCAATCTTTCATTTACTTTTATCTCAACAACTTCTATCTTTTCTCATCATGACATGCAACGTCAAGTTAGTTGAGCTTCAAACAACTTATTTGCTTAAAAGCATTGTCAATAAAAGAGTTTCACTTCTACTCATTGATGCTTCAGTTGAGACTGAAAAAGCTGTCATCTCATAAAACATAAACATTGAAGAATAACTGTTTCATTGAGTCAGCAATTAACTCAATGAAGTCATCAATATGTTGAATGAGCTTCAAAGTCAATGAGACTTGACTCTACAACTCATGAACACTGACTTCTCATACAAGATGATCACAAAAAAAGAGTGAAACAATTAAAAGTCGCTTTTGATAAAAACAATGAGTTAGAGAAAAGAATTAATCAGTTATAAGATGAGCAATTGAACTTCAGAGCAAAACAACGTCAAGCTGATCAATTTATGTCTCGTCAAGATACTTAGTCAGCTGAATAATGAATCAATCAGAAAGAAGCTCACTTTCAACAAGAATCTTCTACTTTACCTGATAACAAAAACGAAAATGATCATCACGAGTTCATCAAGCTTTCAAATTCACTCATCTTCATTGAAATAAATGATTTTATCTGAAAGACATGAAACATCAAAATAGCTGACAAGCTTGATGTCAACGTGAATCATTATTCTATTGAAAAGATTTGTATTGTTTATTTGATTTTCAGACTAAAAGACAATGTTGATCAGCAAATTTATGCAAAGCATTATGTTGATGCTTTCTCATTTTATCAATCACTATCAAAGCTACTGAAACATCTGAAAGAAATTTACGAAAATCAGAACTTAATTTGAAAGTGTCGTTGTAAATATGTTACTCTGAAGCAGCTCAACAAGTCTTTCAGCTCTTTCTATTCAGAATTCACTAGAATATTCAGCTTTCTGAACTATGATGATATCATTCTGATGAACAACATTCAGAATAAAATCAACAATCATTTTCAGAATGTATTGTCAGTTTGTTTCATAAAGTTTAGCTCACTTGATAAGCTCAAGATCTTTCTTCAAAATGTAAATAATAAACAACAAGTTAATTATCAGCTACGTGATGAGTAATGAACAGTCAAATCAATAGCAGTTTCGAAAAAACGTTTTATTTCTTCGTTGACATCAGCTTCAGTCTCAACTACTAGCTATGTTCAACTCACTACTTTTTTCACTCTTGAATCTGAATAATCAAGAATGTCAATCATTTGCTTCAACTGCAAAGTATCAAGTCATCTTTCAAAGAACTGCTCTCAGCTGAAAACTAGTACTTCAACATTTCATGCATTCATCTCTTGTCTCAATGAGATCATCATGTCAAAAGAAAAGAAGAAATTATTTACAGAGAAATTAAAGAATGAGGTAAAAAACTAGTGACTTTCATCAAAGATGCAATGAAAGATGTGTTAATTTCTTCAACAATGAGCAGCTCAAATGATTTCTTTGCTTCAAAATCTTTGACTACTGAATGTATATTATCTAGCAATGAAATTAGTTACTTATTAAAGTCATTGATTGACATTGAAGCAGCTGACTATTCGTTCATTGATAAATTAATCGCGTAAAATGTTTATAATCATTTGCAAATTGAATCTTTATCTTTAATCAAGCTCAAGTCAATAAGAAGATTTGATGATCATTGTGCAAAAAAGCTCATTACTCATGCAATTTACTCAAATCTGACTGTTCAAGATAATATGAAATGTTTCATCTTTATGCTGATCACTCAATTAGATCAACATCAGATGATTCTTGAAAAAACATGAATGAACAAGATTGAAGTGACTATTGATATGAGAGATGATCATCTTCAATTTTCTAGTTTCAAAACTTCTATCAAAGCTTCTATCAAAGCTCATTCAACTGTTCTTTTGAGCAAGAAAATCGCGATAGAACAGAAGAGTTTAATCTTTACTCAAATACTAAAGAGATTTATCTCTTCTGTTGTCACTCAACTCAGCGAGAAGTCATCTTCATTCAGTAAAATCATAAAATCATTTAATTTAATCAACTTCGCTTCGTCTTTTGATTCAATAAACATAGCAATGATAAAGACTGTCGCATATAAATCATTAGTCAAACGATTAAATGTGACTACTTTCGCGATCATCATCACGAAAATTGATCAACTTCTAAAAACAGCTAGAAATCAACTTGAAGATGTAAATCTACAAGAGCTTTCACATGAAGAAATCTTGAAAGAAGTCAAAGCTAAGTTTTCTTCTGAATATCATGACTATTTAGACGTGTTTGATTGAGCGATGACTGATCAACTACTTTCTCATCGCTTCTATGATCATAAAATTGAGTTAATCGATGAGAAAACATCTTCTTGAAGTCATCTTTATCATATGTCTGATTACAAGCTTCAAAAGATGAAGAATTATCTGATTAAGCATCTGAATAAAGACTTCATATTTTTTAGCTCAGCTTCATACGCTTCACTCATACTATTCATCAAAAAAAAGATGATAGCTTGCGTTTCTGCATCAATTACAGAAAGCTCAATGCTTTGATCAAACGAAATCGCTATTCTTTATCATTAATAGACGAGATTCTTGCTTATATACAAGAAAGCAAGTATCTGACTTGATTAAACATCATTGTCGCGTTCAACAAGCTACGCATGCATTCAGATAGCAAAGATTTGACTATCTTTATCATCTTTTTTGATTTCTACAAATATCATGTTATGTCTTTCAAATTAATCAACGACTCAACTTTCTATCAACATTATATGAACGACATGCTATTTGACTATCTTCATCAGTTTTGTCAGATTTATTTAAATGACATTATCATTTACAGCAAAACATTGAAGAAACATAAGCGACATGTACAATTAGTTCTACATAGACTACAAGAGACTGATCTTCAGATGAATATAAACAAATGCAAGTTTCATGTTCAGAAGATCTTCTTTCTGAAACTATTGCTATTTATTAAAGAACTAAAGATGAATCTCAGAAAAGTACAAGCAGTGATTGAATGATTTACTTCTACAAATCTCACTCAGATGCAGTTCTTCGTTGACTTCTGCAATTTCTATTGATGTTTTATAAAAAACTTTTCAAAGATTGTTCATCTTCTGATTCAACTAACTCAAAAAGAAATGATATTTGAATGAAATCAAGCTTGTCAAATGATCTTTGATCATATGAAGAAATGAATGACTGAAGTTTTTATTCTTCGTCATTTTAATCAGAATAAAAAGACTATTCTTGAAACAGATTCATTCAACTACGTCAATGATGACATACTTTCTCAGTATGATGATGAAGAAACATTGCATTCAATGATTTACTACAGCAAGAATCTAAGTTTCGCTGAGTGCAATTACAAGATTTATGACAAGAAACTACTAGCAATCATTTGTGTCTTCAAGCATTGATGATCTGAGCTGAAATTGACTGAACTACTCATCAAGATGTTCATTGATCATCAAGCTTTAACATCATTAATGAAAGATAAAGAAATAAGTAAACGTTAAATGCGTTGAATACAAAAGCTCGTTGACTTCAACTTCAAAATCATGTATTACTCAGATAAATAAAACATCAAAGTCAATGCATTGACTCATCAAGTCAATTCAGTTTCTAGAAGTTTCAAGAATGAATGATGTTGCTATCAATGAACTACAATTCTCATGTTGAATTGAATGAAAATTGCTGATTTAGAAGAGAAAGAGAATGATGAATTAATTTATCGATTGATTCTAGAAGCTAACAGAATCAACGAGAATTGTATTCTACTTCGTAAAGTTGTATTAAAAGATGAAGCTCAATATGAAGATATTAAATTAAGAAATTGTCGAGTTCAGAACGAAATACTATATCGAAGTGATCTTCTATGAGTTTTCTTCAATGAGCATCTTCAAATGAAGCTAATTCAAAAAGTTTATGATCAATTTTCTATTGATCATTTCGAAATTCTCAGAATGATGAAGATCATAAGAAGATACTACTATTAATCTTCAATGTGAAAGATAATAAATTGATATATTTGAAACTGTTACATTTGTCAATGATTAAAGACTTCTTGAGATAAATTCAATGAACTACTACATTCTTTACTCATACTTGAACAGTGATGAAAGAACATAGTTATGAATTTCGTCATCGACTTATTTTCTTTGAAAGACAAAAACATCATACTAACAGTGATATGTAAATTGACAAAGAAACGACATTATATTTCTTGCTTCACTGATGATGAAGAAATCACAGCAGAAAAAACAGCTGAGCTAATGCTTCAGTGAATATATTGAATACATGATTTACTCAATTTCATTGTTTCAAATTGAGATTCTCAATTTATCTTTATTTTATGAAAGTCGCTTTGCAAAAGACTAAACATTAATCTTCAACTCTTTACAGTTTATCATCTTCAAATTGATGATTAAAGTGAATGAGTTAATCAGAACATTGAAAGATATCTTTGATTCTTCTGTTTGTACATGCAGAATGACTGAGCTAAGTTACTACTCATGATTGAGTTCATCAACAATAATGCTCTGTTCTCAATCATTTTCTTGATCTCTTTCTTTCTAAACAAAGACTTTCATTCTTGTATGAGCTTTGAACTCAATGTCATCAAATATGAAAGTTCTTGTGAATGCTTGCAGATGACTAAAGTCAAGAATATATTTGAACATATGAACAAAACATTGAAGTTTGCTCGTGAGTTGCTAGTCAAAACACAGAAACAAATGATGAAACAAGTCAATAAGTATAGAAAAAAAGTTGATTACAACGTTGAATCAAAGATGTTTCTGAATGAAAGAAACATCATTACAGCGAGATTTTTCAAGAAGCTAAATGACAAAATGCTCAATTCTTTCATCAATTTAAATCTCGTTGACTCTTCATATAAACTGAAATTATCAAAGTCTATGCATGTTCATGATGTATTTCATTTTGATCTGCTTCGCTCTGTCGTCGATGATCTCTTGTCTGATCAAAAGAATGAATTCTCAGATTCAATAATGATAAACAATGAAGATGAGTGAAAAATCAATAATATATTGAATTCTCGTTGATATCAAAGATGACTTCAGTATAGAGTCAAATGAAATGACTATGACAATGATCTCAATTGATACAATGCTGATGACAACGAATTTATGAACGCTCAGAAGATCATTGATGATTTTCATATTTGATACTTAAACAAATCGCGCTAATTAACAATTCAATTAATCACGATTTAACAAATCTGAGTCTGTGAAATCATGATTGAGCAATCAATTGAGTCAAGCAGAAAATACATTCATGCAAACATGAATTGTCAAAGAAGAAAGATAATGTCATGATTTTAGTCTTGTCAAACTTAATCTTTTAGTCTTGTCAGATTTATTCTCGCTTCGTCATCTTGACTAGTCTTTATTGAGTTTAGCGTTGACTGAGAAACACACATATGTAGTCAGCTTCTTTTCTGTAACTATCTTTCTTTCTTAGCATTTATCTTTTAGTTAAATGACACTTTTATCTGACTCGCTCTAGACAGATCTCTAACATTGAATCAGACTGAAGTATTCACTCTATTCATAAAGAATATTGATAGAGAAATCGAGTACAACACTCAGTGCAATTTGAACGCTTTAAACGTCTTTTCAATCAATAAAATGACTCAGAACTTGAAAGATATTAAAGCAAAGCTGTCATTAAAATATCACAAGTTTCTAGATGTTTTTGATTGAACTCAATTGAATAAACTACTCTTTCATCACTTTTACGATCATAAAATTGAACTCATCAGTGATTCAACACTTTCTCGCTGTTGAGTTTATTAAATGTTCTCTGTCAAACTTCTGAAAGTAAAGAAGTACTTAAATGAGAACTTGTTGAAGAGATTCATCACTTTCAGTCAGACTTTCTATTTCTTTCTCGTTTTATTCACTCTTAAAGCAAATAAAGATCTTTCATTCTGCGTGAACTATTGAAAGCTAAATGTCATTTTCAAAAGAAATAGATATTCTCTATCGTTGATAGACGAGATCATTAATATAATAGTGAATTGCAAGCATCTGACTAGATTGAACATCATATCAGCGTTCAACAAACTTCAAATGCATCTTAATAGTGAGAATTACATCATTTTTATCACTGCTTTAGAAGCATATAAATACAAAGTGCTATCATTCAAACTAACTAATGAATTGATCTTCTTTCAGCAATATATGAATGATGTTCTATGAAACTTTCTGAACGACTTTTGTCAAGTCTATCTAGATGACATTCTCATCTATAGCAAAACAAGAAAGAAATATAAAGATTACGTCAAACTAATATTGAATTAACTACGCGAAGCTGAACTGCAGATGAATATTCAAAAGTGCAAATTCAATGTAGAAGAAACAATCTTTCTAGAAGTCATTGTATCAGAACAAGATCTTTGCATAAATTCAAGCAAGATGATCATCATAGTCAACTGAACTACTTCGATTAATTTGAAAGAAATTCAAAGCTTCGTGAGATTTGTGAACTTTTATCATCATTTCATTAGAAACTTCTTCAAACTAGTCAAATTATTCACTCAATTGACTAGAAAAGACACGTCTTTTGTTTGAAATGAAGTCTGCGTTTAAGTTTTCAGAAATCTGAAGAAACAAATCAGTTTCGCTTCAATTCTTCGTCATTTCAATCTCAAACATCAGACTATTTTGAAAATTGATGTATTAAACTATGTAAAAGATGAAATACTGTTTCAGTATAACAATGAAAGTGTACTTCACTTGATAATCTTCTACAGCAAAAGCATGATTCTCGCTGAAATCAACTATCATATCTATGACAAGAAATTGCTGATCATTATTCGCTGTTTCAAACATTAACGACTCAAGCTGAAATGTACTGAATTACTCATTCAAATATTCATTGATCATCAAGTTCTGAAGATCTTCATGAAAAACAAATAGCTGAGTCGACGTCAAGTCAACTATCTGAACATTCTATCAAAGTTTAATTTTCAGATCATCTTTAAATCAGGTAAAATAAACACTAAAGTTAATGCGTTAACTCAAATGTCTTTAGCAAACGTCTCTGAATCAGCTAAATAATTTGAAGATTGCTTTCAAACTATTCTTATCTTTGATAAAGTTGATATTCTATCTATTGACTTGAAATTGAGTGCAAATTCGAAATCAGAAGTCAATCTTTATCAGTGTTGTGATCATGCACTTCAAGTTAGTCTAACATAAATCATGTCAGACTATCATAAACTAGTATAGAACTGATGTTGACACGCTAGCGATCTAGCGTGCCTTCGTGAGTAAAATTCACGACGTGTTGCATCTTCTTTCTTCTTCAGCTTTGAACTTCTAGTTAGAATACACTCATATGATTCGCTCTATGCAGACTCATAACATTAGTTCAAAGCTCATTAATCTTGCTATCGACGTGTAGATGATATAAAAACAAGCTACATCATTCAAATTGAAATCAGAAAATTGAGTTCAGAAGACTCATTAAAAATCAAGAAATTTCTAGAACAGAACAGAAGAACATGAACATGTTGTTCTAGATTAACTCTTTACTGAGCTTGTTGTCAAAACAGAAGAACACGAACGCGTTGTTTTAGAACTGAAATCAGAAATTTCAGTTGAATTTCGATCAGCAATTTTCTACTCACACAATGACTAGAAGCACAGAATTAGAATCAAAATCAATGAGCACAACTCACTATGAAACTCAAGATGCTGAAAGAGAATCACTTCTATCACAGAATTGAACAGCATCAGAAGAAGAAAGCACGAATGCGTCGTTGAATATCAAAGAAGAGAACATGAACGCGTTGCTCTTTGATCACGAAATGATCAAGATCAGCATCAGCATTGAACTGAATGCTTGAATAAGCACTCATGAAGCAGATAATCTCGTTATCTTTATCAAGTACATATATCAACAGCATGACATCGAAATCAAGATTCACAATGACATGATTCAGATGTTGAATGACATCAACAAGATCAACGTTGAATTGAAAGTTATCAACATCGAGTTGAAAGCTACGCAGATAACGTTGAACACTGTTTAAACGCATTTACAGAAAGAGATGAAGAAAAAGAACGTGATTATACATCATTTAGAAGCGACATTAAGTTGACTAAGCAATTCGATTTTAAAAGATTGATTCTTAAAGTCAATCAAGCTATCTGACTTGTCTCTGTTCAAAAATTCAAGACAGAATGTGAATAATTGATTGTTTCAAATGCAAAACAAGCTGAAGATGAACAAGAATCATTTTTCTATCGAAGAAATGAAGATTGCATATGTGAAAAGTCGAGTCAGTGAAACGATGATCAAACACATAGCACTCAGAATGAAAGACATGATCACGAACTCGTTTCTTGAAGCAGAAGAGATACTATCAATCATAAATAAGATGTACGATGATCTCAATCGACGTCACACGACTCAATGACAGTTCTTGAAGCTGTATCAAAACAAGATCTTCTTTCATGAATTTTGAATGAAATTTCAGAGACTTAGTGCAAAACTAGAGTACAATAACGAAACTCTACTAAATGATCTTCAGCATAAGATTAGCTCAAATCTTCAGCGAGTCATGATCAATGAACAAACTATGAATTTGAATGAATTCATCAACATTTGCATGCAAGTTAACATTTGATTGACAAAATTGAATGCTTAATCAGTCTTCAAGACATCAATGATTCAAGTCGCTCGCTCTATCGCTAGCATCTTGATGATGATCACTACTGCAATCTCAACTTCAATCTCTGTATGAAAGAAACTCAGAATATCAAACGTTGATTCTGCTAGAGAGAAGTTGTTTAAAAAAGAACTCTGCTTCAAATGCAAGAAGTCAGAACATAGAGCACATGACTGTTTTAAATCAGCTCAAATGCATGAAATTGCAACGAATTTGAAAAACGACTTGTCTTCGTCAAAGTAGTGACTGAGAATGATATACTTGTATTCTGCTTCATCAGCATGTCTGACGACTCGTTTGATTTCAAGTCGTTCACTGTTGATGTCATCTTAAGTAGTCTAGAAAAGATATTCAGATTCTTTGCTCTGATAGATACTGAAGTCACTGACATGACTTTCATTGATGAATCTTTAATGTCAGAGCTATGTGAATGCTTTGATATTCAGTCAATATCACTGTTAAAATCAAAGTCAATTTGATTGTATGATGAAACTTTTGATTGAAAGTCGATTACACATGCTCTGTATACATTGATCATGATACAAGAACACAAGAATGAAATGATGCTTCTATTGATAACTTGTCTAGATTAACACAAGATAATCATTGAAAATTTCTGATTGAAAAGAAATCAAATGTTGATAAATTTTGCAAATGATTGATTAATATCATCATTGAAGATTCGAACATTGAAATCTGTTGTTTTGAAAGTAAGCAGTCAATCAGCATTTCACAGATCTGAATCAAATAAGATCTGCAAAATGAAATGAAAGAACTTGAACTCAATTGTTACATCAACGATCATCTTGAAGAAATTCATGAATCAAAAATCAGTAAATAGATTCATTGAATCTGCTCTTATAGCAAAGCAAAGCACTCAAGTTGATCTCGATCAACTTTGCTCATTTCAGTCAACTGAGACAAAGAAACTCGTCAGTATTGTCATGATCAAAGTCGTTGCATATCAAACTCTAGTCAAGAATAAGAAGATCAAGATCTTCTTCTTGATCATTAGTGAAATCAACAAAGCGCTTAGCTCAGTCGAAGATTTCGCGAAACTGAATGAAATGACTTCTGTCATGTCATTAAATGAACTGAAGAAGAAGCTTTCAATAGTTTATCACGACTTTCTGAATGTTTTTGATAGAGAAAAGATAACGCAGTTGTCTTCACATTGATCATATGATCATAAGATTGAATTAGAAGATGAAAGTCAATCTTCTAAAAGTTGATTGTATTTCATGTTGAGTCACAAGTTGCAGAAGATCAAGAAGTATCTAGAAAAGAACTTAAAGAAGAAGTTCATTACTCTCAGCAAAGCTTTCTTCGCTTCGTCAATACTATTTATCAAAAAGAAAGATGATAGTCTTTGCTTTTGCATGAATTATCGAAAACTGAATGCTCTGATCAAAAGAGATCGTTATTCAATACTCTTGATAGACGAAGTACTAGCTTGAATTCAAGACAGTAAGTATCTGACTTGACTTGACATTATCATCACGTTCAATAAACTGCGCATGAGTTTGAAAAGCGAGAATTTGACTACTTTTGTCACTTTTTTCAATGTCTACAAGTATAGAATAATGCTCTTCAAATTGATCAATGAACTCGCGTCTTTTCAGCACTATATCAACGATGTATTGTTTGACTGTTTGCACAAGTTCTGTCAGACATACTTGAATGATATTCTCATTTATAGTAAAATCTTGAAAGAACATAGAACTCATGTGAAAGAAGTGCTAGACAAGCTTCACGAAGTCGACTTGCAGATAGACATTGACAAGTACGAATTCAAGATTCAGAAAATCTCGTTTCTTGAACTACTGATATTCATCAATGATCTGCAAATGAATTCTAGAAAAGTAGATGTGATTCGAAGCTGAAAAGTGCTTCGATTGTTGACTCATGTGCAGATCTTCATTGACTTCTGCAACTTCTATCAATGATTCATAAAGAACTTCTCAAAGATCATTCGACTCATGATAAAGCTGATTCAAAAATATCACTTCTTTGAATAAACAGAAATCTGTCAGATGATCTTTGAAGAATTAAAACAATAAATGACAACAGTTTTTGTTCTGAAGCATTTCAACTTGATCAGAGAAGCTATTCTGAAAATAAACTTCTTGAACTATGTGAACAACGAAGTATTGTCTCAGTATGATGATGAAAACATTCTACATTCAGTGATCTTTTACAGCAAGAACATGATTCTTGCAGAATGCAACTACGAAATCTATGACAAGAAACTGCTGATCATTATTTGCTGCTTGAAGCATTGATGCTCTGAATTGAAATGTATAAATATTTTGATCAAGATCTTCATTGATCATCTGAATTTGAAGTACTTCATGATGATCAAAGAACTGATCAAACGACAGACTAAATGAGCTGAGAAGTTATCTGAATATAACTTCAAGATCATATATTAGTCGAGAAAACAAAATCTGAAAGTCGACGCGCTAATCAGAATGTCAGACGTCAAGTCAGTTGAATCAAATGATGATTGAAAGCTATATCAGCATCAGATGCTATTGTCAGAAGACAGATTTGAACTGCAGTCAATAGAAGCTGATCAAGAAGATGATCAGAAAGCTGAGCAAGATCTGACTCAGAATCTGACTCAGAATCTGACTCAGATTCAAAACATGAATCGAACGTTAATGAAAATTCAATCAAAGAGATGATTTCTATTCAGAATCAAATTATAGTCAAAAATCAAATGAATCAACTGTGCTTTGATATTCAAATAATCATGAAACAGAACAGAAAAACTTGTCAAGATATTAATCTAGACAATTGCAAAGTACTTGATGAAGTACTCTGAAAAGATGATAGACTATGAATTTCTCAGTCAATGATCACTTGATTGATAAGAGAAGCACATGATCTTTTGATCAGTAATCATTCTGATATGAATCAAACGTTGAACTTGCTGAGATGATCATATTGCTGATCAAAGATGAAAACGATGATCAAGCACTATATTCAAAACTGTTACGTTTATCGTAGGTCAAAAGCATTGAGAGATCGAATCAATGAACTGCTGAAGTCATTGCTCATATCAGAGCAGCGATGACAGAACATATCATTAAACTTCATTATCAATCTATCAGAAAGTGATGAAAACAACGCGATTCTGACAGTCATAGATCGATTGTCTAAGAAATGACATTATATATTATGTTGATCAGATGACGAAGAAATCTTCACAGAATAAACAGTCAAGCTACTGTTGATATGAATCTTTAGAATTCATGAACTACTCAAGTCAATAATGTTCAATCGTGATTCACAATTCATATTGATTGTCTGAAAGTCTTTATGTTTGAGACTCAACATCAAGGTAAAACTATTCACAGACTATCATTTGCAAATCAATGATCAAACAGAAAGAGCGAATCAGAATGTGAAATGATATCTACGAAGCTATTGCTCATATATGCAAGATGATTGATTCATCTGATTATTCATGATCAAATTCGTCAATAACAATGCTATTTCGTCGTCAATTGAACAGTCAACATTCTTTCTTAATAAGAGCTTTCACTCTCATATGAGCTTCGATTCGAACTCAATTGAATATGAGATTACTCGAGCTAAAATCGAAGCAGACAAAGCAAAGAATATATTTGAACACATAAAATGATCACTAGCATTGATCAAACAAGTCTTGACAAGAGTCAGAGTCATAATGAAGAAACAGATTAATAAGCATCGAAAGAAAATGATCTACAAGATAAATGACATGATGTTTCTGAATTCTAGAAACATAATGATCTCACGATCATTAAAGAAGCTAGACGATAAAATGCTAGAATTCTTCAAGATTCTGATCGAGATTGAACATGTGTATTGATTGAAACTATCATCGACTATGAAGATACATTCAAAGTTCATATCAAATCTGCTGCAACTAGATTCAAAGAACTCTCTGAATAAACAACGAAATGAATCATCTGACTTTATAGTGATTGACAATGAAGATGAATGAAAGATGAAGAACATACTGAACTTCAGGCACTACAAACGAGATAAATGACTACAATATCGTGTCAATTGAAAAGAATACGACGTTGATCTGCATTGATACAACGTTGATGAAAGTGAATTCGAAGAATGCTTGAAGATTGTAAATGACTTTCATGAACGATATTTGAACAAGTCAAGATAGAAATCAACTTAAGAAAGATTGATTGAACTGCAGCAATGAGAACATTGCTAAATAAAGAGAAGAAATAATGTTGCAATCATGCACTTCGAGTTAATCTAACATAGATCATGTCAGACTATCATAGACTAGTATAGAGCTGACGTTGACACGCTAGCGACCTAGCGTGTCTTCGTGAGTAAAACTCACGACGTGTTGCATCTTCTTTCTTCTTCAGCTTTGAACTTCTAGTTAGAATACACTCATATGATTCGCTCTATGCAGACTCATAACAATCAGAGAATATAATTAGTCAATCAAATGAATAAGTTCTGCAATGAATATAGACAAGCTAAAAACAACAACAAGCTCAAGCTTCATAGCATTAAGATGAAGAACTGCGAAATTATTGATGACATTCTATTTAGAAAAAGATTACTTTAAGTTTTCAAGAACATGCACATGAAACTACTACAAGAAGTGCATGATCAATCTTTTATCTTTTATCTTGATAATAAACAAACTATTGATCTAGTTCAGCGCTTCTACTATTGATCAGATCATCGAGCTACTATCAGACAGTACATTCAAAACTGTCATATCTGTCAACGAAGCAAAGTTTCTAAAAATGCAATTAATGAACTTCATCAATCTTTATCTATTTCACTAGAACAATGAAAAGATATAGCTATGAACTTCATAACTGAGCTATCTCTGTCAAAGAATTATAACATCATTTGCACAATCATATGTTATCTCTTCAAAGAACGTCACTATGTTTTTTGTCATTGAAGAGATAATGACATCTCAGTTGAAGAAACAGTCTGAATTATGCTATGAAATGTTTATCAACTGCATGATTTACTCAGTTCTATTGTTTTAAATAAAGACTCTTAATTCATATTCATCATGTGAAAGAGTCTTTGTAAGCGACTACGAATTATCGCTAGTCTATTCACTGCTTATCATTCTGAGATCGATGATCAAACAGAGCGAGTCAATCAAGACATTGAACGCAAGCTCAGAATCTACTGTAATTACATGCAGAATGATTGAGCTAAATGAATATCTATGATTGAGTTCAATGACAATGTCAATACGTTCTCAATCATCTTAATGACTTCTTTCTACTTCAATAAAGAATTTCATTCTCGAATAAGTTTCGATTCAGATACAACTGACTACAAAATCACTCATGAACGAATTGAAGCTAGAAAAGCAGATGATATTATCATTTGAATGAAAGAGTTACTGAACTTTGATCGTCAACAATTGAAAAAGACTAAGCTGATCATTGAAGCTCAAATCAATAAACATAAATGAGACATCATTTACAAGATAGATGATCAGGTCTGACTATCTTTCAAAAACGTCGAAATCATGAAATCATGCAAGAATTTGAAAGACAAACAGCTAAATCTTTACTCAATCATTGTCAAAGTTGAGACTTTCTATCATCTTTGTTTATTTACAAGCATGAAGCATATACACTCGATGTTCAGCTCAAAGCTACTACAATTATATTCAGAAAACTTTCTATCAGAACAATATTTAAAATCATTCAGATCAATCACTATCAAAGACAATGAACATTGAAAGATAAATGATATATTGAACTTCAGATGCTATTGAGATCAAATACAGTACAAAGTCAAATGAAAAGATCTAGATAGAAATGACGAATAATACTATGTCAATAAAGAGAAATTCAATGACTCAAAGAAAGTTTTAAATGAATTTCATAAGTTATATTCAAGCAAATCGCGCTAAATATCGAAATAACTATTAAGAAAAGCAAGCAAAGAAACTACATTCATGCAAACATGAATTTTCAAAGAAGAAAGTAATGTTATGAGCATATCAAGATTGATAAAACTGAACAAGACTGAAGTTTTAATCAATTTGCAATGCATGCTAGCGAGTACTCTGTGTAATGATTAAAGTTAGTCAACAATTTAATCGAGATCTGATTTAAATCTGACTCAGATTTGACTCAGATATGACTTAACACTCTTTTTCTTTCTCAACACTCTTTTCTTTCATTAACATCTTGTTCATTTACATCATTTTCTTTTCATGTTATAAACACATTTCTTTCAAGTCTAGCACAGTTTCTGAACATTACATAAATAGAAGCTTTTGTATCAATCTTCTTCTGTATTTTTAATATTCAGTTATAACTATTTCTAAAGATCAAGCACTATCAATTCTGATCTTCATTGATTGTATCATTTAGACATGATTCTGATAACTATGAAGATTCAGCTGTTGATTTGAAAGCAGAAGCATAAAGAGCAAGAAGTGATGCTGACAAGATAATGCATTATGATAATGCATTTGATCATTTACTAACAATCTTGTAATCTGTTGCAACTGTTAGAAGATCATTGCTTCAACAATCTCAGTATGCTCATTCTTTTCAAGATGAAGATGATCAATATTTTTGCACTGATGTTATAAATGAGAAATGTTCAACATGATAATTTTGAAAAAACAATGCTTCAAATTTTTCTAGATTGATGCAAATAATTAAAGATGTTCTTTCATGCTCAATATTCTTGATAAATATTGAGCGAACTTTCAGTCTTGCTAGAAGAGTATGTCAATGAAATCGATCACAGATGAGTTCAAAAACGATGAAACAAATAATGCTGATAAAGTATTACAATCAAACTATGAATTTGAATTCAGATGAAACTATTACTGAGTTCTGAAATATTTATTGCAAAGAGAAGAATGATGATCAAAAGATTAATAAGTCTGCTGATTCATTTTGAGTATCTTTGAAAACTGTTTTGATGCAAATTTATTCATAAATTTGCAATATCATTTCATTTATTAAAAGTCTTGCATTTAAAGTAAGTACTTATTAGAAGTACAATCAAGTCAATGCACAAAAGTAATGCACAAGAATAATGCAAATGTGATTTCAAGAATTACACTGTTTATTTAATTGATGAAGACAGACATTTTTTAATTTGTTTTGAAAAACATGACATCAAGATTCATCATAAGATTCTTCATAAATCTCATATTTCTATCTTGAATGATAACACATTTGACATGAATTATCATCAAGTTGATGTTTGCATAAAGCAAAATGTCAATGAAAATTCTACAACAAGAGTAATAATATGAAAAAGTAATGCACTTACTTTTCATAAAGAAAATCATAAAGTCTTCAATAACTTTTTGAAAAGCATTCAAGACAAAGTGCTGAATGTGAAAATCATATTGTAGCATGTTTATTTAAGCATAATCATGCATAATCTTTTTAATCAATCTTTCAAAAATCAATCTTTCAAAAATCATTTTGAGAATGAGATTTTCTATGATCTTCTGATATTTTTGAATTTCATGCAATGCAACAATGTCTGATTTGTAGCATCTTTTCTGTTGCAAAGCATTACAGTATCTTGCACTAAGTCTTCGACTAGATCATGAAAACACGTAAAATTGCATATCTTCAAAACAATTCACCTTCTTCAACTGCATTCACAATGCTCAGAAGAGCTTCGTTAACTTCAATTTCTGATAACAAGACTTCTAAAAAGAAGCTTTCTTTGCTCATCAAAGATCAAATATCAGATCAGGTTCAATTAGATCTAAAGCTCACTCAAATAGAATAAAATTTAAACGTTTTGCAAATCATCATTCAATGCATTTTGAAAAGACTTCAAACAACACTCTTTGAAGTCAATGAACTCAGATCAGAAAGACTCATATCAATTACTTTTCAAGCAGCTAGAATACTGTTACGTCAATTACAATCGAAGTTTAAAATCATCTGAAGACAGCTGAAAATCAACACTGAAATCGATTTGAACGCGAGAACTCTCAACGCAACACTACGAGCTCATGAAATTTCTCACTGACTAGCTCTTAAGCGATCGAAATTAACATCTGAAGCTGCTCTGCTTCGATTAAAATGAACTAAAAATCATAAAGATTGAATCATGAATCAATGAAGAAAAGTCATTTAATCGAACGAGACATTCGTGACTCAAAGATCAGATAAAACATCAGAATGAGTGTTTGAAACTTGCAAACAGAAATGAGATAGAGATAAAGTGATGAAAATTCTCAATGAAAAGATCTTTTTCATTATGATTTGAGAAGCTTTTTGAGATTCTGAAAGATCGAATTTATACCTGCTTGATCGAGACTTCAAATTCAAAAAACACGACTATTCAGTCGTCTTCTACATTCAGATTTTGAAATACAATTTGACTGACATATGAGAATCAGAACTAATGTTCATGCAGAATAATGCTTCGATACATAGAGTCAGAAAATCGAAGCTTTGATTTCAGAAAAATGATATAGAAGTCATGAAGTGATCTTCATACAGTCTCGATTTGAACTCAATTGAAAATCTCTGAGCTCTACTGAAGAAGAAAGTCTATAAAGTCTATTTGAATTTGAATTCGCTGAAGAGTAAAGACGATGAAGCTGAAACTCAACTGTTTCAGATTTTACAAAAGATCTGAGAAAACATACGGAAAAAGATAATAGAGAGACTAATTTTCAGTATGTCACGCAGATGTGAAGCTGTAATTATAACGAAGGGCTGACATACTAAATATTGATTGGAAAATTATAGATCATATACTATCAAATAGTTAGTTCAAATATTGAAGTTTCTCAGCTTGATTTCGAGATTTCATGATAGCACGCATGTGAGAAGAGTGATTTTGCGATTTCGTAGTTGAACACTTAGTGCGAAGCACTGTAGTATGTCAATAAATAATGCATTACTCATGTGCATTATTTTTTTAGTAATAGTAATAAATTTAAAGATTGAAGTTTCTTTGATAGCATAATGATCAGTTAAATGCATTGAATTCTTAAACATCTTA
>JAABUU010000702.1_pt1 | contig 70592 bp, 61 predicted proteins | sample 5559301 | NCBI WGS metagenome assembly JAABUU01 (sample SAMN10711884, study PRJNA513360) | rock metagenome | isolation source: Antarctica rocks | place: Antarctica: Victoria Land, Richard Nunatak white
TCAACTTTCTGATTGACTCGTTGTTCAGCTGACTGATTATCTTGACGAGACATAGATCGATCGACTTGACGTTGTTTCGCTCTGAAGTTCAATCGCTCGCCTTGTAGCTGACTGATCTTTTTCTCTAGCTCATCGTTCTTATCAAAAGCGACTTCTAGTTGTTTCGCTCTCTTTTTGTGATCTTCTTGTACAAGAAGTCAGTGTTCATTGAGTTGTAGAGTCAAGTCTCGCTGACTTTGAAGCTCGTTCAGCATATTGATGACTTCGTTGAGTTGATTGCTGACTCAATGAAACAGTTGTTCTTCGATGTTTATGTTTCATGCGATGACAGCTTTCTCAGCTTCGACTGAAGCATTGATAAATAGAAGTGAAACTCTTCTACTGACAGTGCTTCTAAGCAGACGAGTTGTTCGAAGCTCAACTGGCTTGACGTCGCGTGTCATGATGAGAGAAGGTAAAAGTTGTTGAGATAAGAGTAGATGAGAGGTTGATGTTTTGAATTGATGTTTTTTGATGAGTGAAAATTCAAAGAATTTCTTGTGAATTTCAGGTAATAATTGAGTGCTTTATTCGAAGAATTTCTTGCGAATAGAATGGTGAAAATGAGTGTAGAATCAAAGAATTTCTTGCAATCTAAAATGATGATGCAAATTTGAAGAATCTCTTGCAAATTTTCCTTACTGAATAGATTGTTTCGTATCGTCTATTCGTCGATAGCAGAGTAGTTGATGAGCATTTATCTAATGTTAGAGATCAGCATAGAGCGAGTCAATATGAGTGTCATTTAACTAGAAGATAAATGCTAAGAAAGAAAGGTAGCTACAGAAAAGAAGCTGACTACATATGTGTATTTCTCAGTCGACGCTAGACTCAATAGAAACTAGTCAAGATGACGAAGCGAGAATAGATCTGTCAAGACTAGAAGACTGAGTCTGACAAGACTAGAATCGTGACATCGCTGAGTGCAATTACAAGATCTATGACAAGAAACTACTAGCAATCATTCATGTCTTCAAGCATTGATGATCTGAGCTGAAATTGACTGAGCTATTCATAAAGATGTTTATTGATCATCAAGCTTTAATGTTATTAATGAAAGATAAAGAGCTAAGTAAACATCAAATGCGTTGAGTACAAAAGCTCGTTGACTTCAACTTCAAAATCATGTATCGCTCAGATAAACAAAACATCAAAGTCGATGCATTGACTCGTCAAGTTGATTCAGTTTCTAGAAGTTCAGAAGATGAGCGTGTTTGTCATCAATGAATCACTATTCTGACTTCAAATTGAATGAAAATTGCTGATCTAAAGAAGAACATCAGTGAATCAATCTGTAAACAGATTCTTGAGACTAATGAGATTGACGAGAATTGTATGCTACTTCGCGAAGCAATAGCAAGAGACGAGACACAATATGAAGATATCAAATTGAAGAATTGTTGAACTCAGAATGAAATCTTGTATCATAATAGTCAGCTATGAGTCTCATTCAACGAACTTCTACAAATAAATCTGATTCGTGAGATACATGATCAATCATCAGTTGATCATTCTGATATTCTTAGAACTGTGAAAGTCATAAAGCGAAACTACTATTGATCATTCATGCGAAAAACGATAAATCAATATATTCAAAACTGCTATATCTGTCAACGCTCAAAAACATTTAAAGATAAATCAAATGACTTGCTTCAATCTTTATTGATATCTGAACAACGATGACAAGACATAGCAATGAACTTCATTATTGATTTATCTGATTCAAGCGAGTACAACGTTATTCTGATGATCATCTGCAGATTGTCAAAGAAAAAACATTATATTTCTTGCATCATTGATGATGAAGATATCACTGTCAAAAAGACAGCTGAAATGCTGATTCAATGAGTATATTGAACTCATGATCTATCAAGCTTCATAGTATCTGATCGAGATTTGCAATTCATCTCTATACTATGAAAGTTTCTTTGCAAATGACTGAGCATTTTTCTTCAATTGTTCATCGTCTATCATTCTCAGATCAACGATCAAAGTGAATGAGCAAATCAGAATGTCAAGTGATATCTTCAATTCTTTTGTTTGTATATGCAGAACAACTGATTTAAGTGACTGCTCATGATTGAGTTTGTCAACAATAACATCTTGTCATCAGTCATTTTCTTGACTCTCTTCTTCATGAACAAGAGCTTTCATTCTTATATGAGCTTCGACTCTGACATCATTGAGTATGAAAGCATTCGCGAACGCTTGCAAGTCAATCGAGTCAAGAATATATCTGAACAAATAAACAAGACATTGATCTTCGCTTGTGAAGCTCTGATCAAAACATGAAAACAAATGATGAATCAAGCTAATAAACATAGAAAGAAGATCAATTACAAGATTGAATCAAAGATGTTTCTGAATGAATGAAACATCATTACAGCGAGATTTTTCAAGAAGCTAGATGACAATATGCTCGATTCTTTCATCAATTTAAATTTCATTGACTCTTCATATAAACTGAAATTATCAGAGTCTATGCATGTTCATGATGTATTTCATTCTGATCTGCTTCGCTCTGTCGTTGATGATCTCTTGCCTGATCAAAAGAATGAGTCTCTCAAGTTAATAGTGATAAACGACGAAGACGAATGAAAAATCAATGATATATTGAATTTTCGTTAATATCGAAGACGACTTCAGTATAGAGTCAAATGAAAGAGCTATGACAATGATCTCAATTGATACAACGCTGATGATGACGAATTTATGAACGCTCAGAAGATTGTTGATGATTTTCATATTCAATACTCGAACAAATCGCGCTAATCAATTGAGTCGAGCAGAAAATACATTCATGCAAACATGAATCATTGAAGAAAGAGAGTAATGTCACGATTCTAGTCTTGTCAGACTCAATCTTCTAGTCTTGTCAGATTTATTCTCGCTTCGTCATCTTGACTAGTCTCTATTGAGTCTAGCGTTGACTGAGAAACACACATATGTAGTCAGCTTCTTTTCTGTAGCTATCTTTCTTTCTTAGCATTTATCTTCTAGTTAAATGACACTCATATTGACTCACTTTATGCTGACTTCTAACATTGTTGACAGCGATTACGATAGAATAAAATCTCAGATTTGACATATGACTTTATCAACTATACTTGAACGTAAGCAGCATCATCTTTTTAAGAATATGTTTGATATTCATTATATCAATGATTAAGAAAGTGATTAAAGATGATGTTGACATCATCTGTGCTGATGATTTTACAAGAAAGTATCATTCTATTATTGTTGAATTCATGATGAACTATGAAGAACAAATTTTAATTATGAGCATAAAGAAGAATCAGCAATGCTCTATCTGTCAGCTATTCTCTCAGAAAAGAGAGAATTTCATGAGTATCTGACAGTCATGTATTCATTAATTCACTCAGAGACAGATTTGACAGCAAAAAAAAATATTTCTAAAAAGAATAGTATCTGAGTTCATCTCATTTGCAACTTCGTGTGATCTCATTACATAATTAACATACATGAGTATATGATGATCAATATTCTGCATCAGTTACTCAAAGACACAGTTATTTACATACTCAATTGACTTGATGAACTTATTGAAAAGAGAATTTTTGCATCTAGAAAGAAGAAAAAATATTAACTGCATATTAATCATGCTTTCAATATAGCTCTGTTGAATGAACAATTTCATAATGTATCTGCATTCATTGAACTCAAAATCTTTACAAAGTATAGCATCATTAAACAGTGAATGACTTTGAATAGAAAAATCATGATTTGTTAAATACTTTTGATCATTGCATCACTGCTTACTCATGAATCATCTGCAGCGATGCATTGTACTCAAGCAATGATAGATTTTATAATGCTCGCTCAATATACATTACATGATGAAGACATTCTTAGATATATGCAGCACGCTCTTTTTCAATGAAATAAATTAAAGAAAGTTTTTTGACATCTTTGATCTCTTGATACAAATATACAACAAAAACATTTCAATATTTTGAAATTTCATGCAATGACTCATTACGCGAATTTTATTCATTGATATGATGTCATCAACAATGTTAACATGAAATATGAGAAGATTTGTCATAGACATCTGATTAAGAAATTCTTTGATTGCACAAATAAACGTGATACTTTTTCGAATCAACTGATACATCACAACACAAGACATTTTAATCTGCTAGCAATGAAGAATGTATTATTGTATGAAAAGACTAAATTCATTCAGATAAAGAAGAACATGATGAGTGCAATGATAATAATCTTCTGTTGAGCTATTAATTTTAGCAAATTGAACATTTCAGTATTTTACGCACAGTACTATCAAATTCTAGATGCAAGACTAAATTCAAAGAAATAATGTCTTACATCTATATTGATGAAGAATCTCAATATTTTCAAATTTCTGAATGCATTAACTGTGTTCATTCATGAATTTTGCAATGTCATAAATGAAATTCAAGTATTCAATCATGATCTTGATAAGCAAGTCAAGAATGTAGTCGATGCAGAATTATGTTTTATAACAATTCATGACTTTCTCGTATGCTGAAAGCAAAATGAGAAGAATGAGAATGATTTAAATAGTCTTGTCAAAGATAAAGTTATTTGTGCATCAAACTGACAGAAGAATGAAAAATAAAGACGTGACTGTGTTCTGATACAAAAGTCATCTGCTTCGAGCAATGATTCATCAAACACATTGAATGATTGTCTGTCTGAGCGATTACAGCTCATCATATCAGTCATTAATTGATTTTAACAAGATGACAGAAACTATCTTTTAAAATACATTGATGTTCTCATCAATCTACTGAAGTCTTGAAATAAAAATCTACAACAAAAAGTACATGAGATGATGAAGATAAAACACTGATTAAAACAAATATTTAAGAATTCTCGTTTCATTAACGACAGAAGATTTTACAACATGTTGACAATTTTACGAAGTTTACATGTTGTATCAACAATTACTAAGCAAAAGAAAGTAAAACAGAGAAACTTCTTTTACATTAATAACTTTATTGATTGAAACATTTATAATATCTTTTATGACGAAGACTTTCTTACTAATGAAATGAAAGTAGTTGAGAAGTTCAATGAACTAGATAAATAGTATGTATGTAAGTGTCATGTGTTACAGAGACAGAAAAAACAATCAAGACTAGATTTTCTTTATCATGATCAATAAAGATGATGAACAGTTTCAAAGAAATCTGAAGTGATTCAAAATGAACACAAATTTGACTTTGCATTTGATCTATCAGAGATTTTAGCTTTCTTCAACACTTTCATCTCAACTTCAAGAAAGCATGTTCAGATCTTCGTCAAGTCAACATACAAGATCATTGAGTCAGTAAATAAGTTTTTTCTTAATTTGTCATTCTTAATACATTAAACATTTTGCTGAAATCGAGATACTTTGTATGTTGACTTCATCTTTATAAGCTTTTTGAACATTCTGAAGTCAATTATGCTTGTCGTTGCAACGATTTTTTCAAAAACTTTGTTCATGATTGATGTTTATTTGAATTTGACAAGTCAATCTGAGTACATCTTTTGTATTTTATTGACGAGAAACAGCATCTTTTCTTTGAATGTTCTCATTTTCAATAACAAATGTATAAATGTTGTGTGTGATTTCAATTGATTTGATACATCATCTTATTTTTTCTTGTTACACACTTTGCTGAACAGAATGACATTGACTAAATGTTCATTGAACTTTGTTCATACTTTTAGAAATGTGTTATATCTTAACAAGTTGACTCTTTAAATAAGTATAGAAAAATTCAAGAAGTTCACAGAATCTGAGATGAATCTTGAGTTCTTGATAAGATATAATATTAAATTTGAACTCTTGAAAAATTTTCAAATGCTTCTGTATTTTTTTACTCTTTCGCTTCATCACAACGTCTTTAATAAAGTCTTCAACAGTCTTTGTCTTGACAGATTAATGTCATAAAAATTCAACATCAGAAGTCAATTACAAAAGTATATTCATGATTCATCTGTTCAATGATAGACAGATTGAATTCTTGATTGAATTATCTTGTAAATCAGCATAATAAGAATTCAAAATAAAAATTCAACGTCAGAAGTTAATTACAAGAATATATTTTTGATTCATCTGCTTAATTGCAAACAGAGTTGAAATTTTGATCGTGTTATTCTGCAGATCAGCATAATAATAATTCAAAATAAGAATTTAACATCAGAAGTCAATTTCAAGAGTATATGTGCTTTGCTTTCAATGCAATGTGTATGCTTGAAGACGACAGAAAGAATTAGAGCTGTGTAAGAAAAATCTTAAGCTAAATGATCAAGTTATTGATCAAATAAATAGAACATGATACTCTCATCAGCAATGAAGAATTTTCATCAGATAAGTGAGTTGACATTCTGAGAGTTGATCTTTTTGAACTCAGCTGACGAATCAACAGCATCAGTCAATAATCATTGAGCTGAGAATTATATGATACGTGTATGCAAAGTTGATTCTCTTTCTTTGAAGCTTTAATTTCAAGTCTTCAGACATGTTTCAAGTTTTAATTCATCTGTTCAATGACAGATAGAATTGAAGCTCTGATCGAACTTTTCTGTAAATTAGTTAATAAGAATTCAAAATAATAATTTAACATCATAAGTCAGTTTTGAAAGTATATTCATGATTCATCTGTTCAATGATAGACAGATTAAAATCTTGATCGAATTTTCTTGTAAAGAAGACTGCATGTACATTGCAACTATCATCACTGTCAATATATAACTTAGCTGAGTTTGCGTCAACAAAGATGTTGTTGTTCATGATTAACAATATGATTCAAAAGAAGCGCTTTAAAAAGATATTCTTTCAATCTTAATGAGTTAATTAAAAAGTTTCTAAAATCTTAGAATTTCAGTCTTAAAGATTTATGCTACGTTTCAATTCAGCACAGACTTGACAGAAAAAGTATGTTGTTGAAGATAAAGACTAGATCATTAAAAAAACTAAACAACAAAAGAAAAAAATATATGTGTTGATACAATAATTCACTGTTATATATTAAAAGAAAAAGATAAAAGATAAAATTAAAAAGAAGAAGAAAGATGATTTGATGATGTGTAAAAAAGAAGAATAATTGAGATAGATATTTGAGATTTATATAGTGTAGAATAATTTCTGTTGAACGATATGAACTTTTTGAGAAATGAAAGATGAATATTCATAGCTTACTAATCTTTGCAATTAACGAATGATGAAGAGAATATGTTTTTTCAAATGAAGATGAAGTAAGAAGCATGAAAACTGTCACTTCATATTTAATTACTTCTCACATCACGTCTTAATATTTGTAGAACTTTTATTATTAGTGATATATAGTAATAATATCATATTAATGACGTGAAATTATATAAATGCTCGACAAACTGTACTTGTATGATATTATACCTTAAGTCTCACTGCGATTAATTGTTATGAATGTGTCAGAATTGATTAGAACTAATCAATGATTTAGTCGAGATTTGATCTAAATTTGACTCAGATTTAACTCAAATATGACTCAGCATCTTTTCTCTTTTCTAGCATCTTCTAATCAGCTTCTATTGTCTTCTAGATAAACATACTTCTTTGTATTACGAGTGATAAACAGATTTCTAGAACAAACACATTTCTTTGTGTCACAAACATCTTTCAAATCAACATCTTTCTTATGTTTCAACACATTCTCTTTGAGACTAGCGTCAATCTGAATAACTATTATATAAAGCGTGTTCTTATTGTCTTTTGTATCTTCTTTCTTCTGTATTCTTAAAGTCTTAGTTATAACTATCTTTATAAATTAAACATTCTAGTCACGCACGCACTCTGATTAGTTTCTAGACATGATCTCAACATTACTTTAAGAATTTATTAATCACATGATACTAATCTTTATATTCATTCAAATTCACTCAACTGACAACGAAACAAGTATAAAGAAATTTGTGTATCTGATGATCAACAACATCAAAAGACAGAACAACATCAAGAAATCAATAAAATCAACAAGAACATATGATCATGTGATTGCTAAAGAATCTATCGCTCAGTCAGTAGCATCAGTTCAAATCGATTGATAGAATCAAGAAATTAAGATCTTGATTGCTTAAGAATCATCAAAAAACTCTCTCAAATCAGCAACACTCTTCTTTGAAGATTAAACACTTTAACAAATGATCTCACTACATACTGTTGAGCATTATCATTCACTTGATCATCAAAATCTTCATCATGATTCAATCATCTGTAAATATTCAACTCGATTTCTTCAAGAATAATCAAAGCTTCGATTCAATCATTTATCTCAAGTTATCTTCTCATTTATTAAAATTTCTTAAAACTGACTTTGTATGAAAACATCATCAATTCTTGTCTCATTCTTAGATACTTGATGAATTTCTGAAAGTCTTTACTCTTTGAAATATCAAAAATGTAAAGCAGTTACAACATTGAGTTGAACAAGATTCAGAAGTTTTTCTAGAAGATTTAAACAATCTTTGAACTCAACGAGATCTAGATGTAGAAGCTTGTGAGCTATTTAATAGAATACTCAGTGAATAGATATGAAAGACTTATTTTGAAGAAATTGATTGAGCAAAAAAACAATTGAATCTAAATCTTAAAAAACTTCAAGATCAGATGATGAAACTACAACATCGACTGCAATTGACTAAAAAAGATACTTTTACTTCTTTCATCATGTTCAATTCATTCAAACAATCTCAAAAGCTTTCAAATTCATCTTTATTTACTGATGAAACAGAATCTTTCTGAGATGATTGACAAGAAAAGATTCATGACAAGCTAGAAATCAACATCGATCATTTTGATACTGATAAAGTCATACTGATTTATATTCACTTCAGAATTAATGAAAATGCAGTCAAAGTTACTTTAGCTCAACATTAACATGATTCATTGAATCTTTATAAAATGATTCATGATTTGTTAAATGAACTTGCTCAGCTATACAATGATTTCAACAAAGAGACAAACTTTCGAAGAGAATATGCTAATCTCATTCAAGAAAAGAGTAAATTTAGTGATTTTTATTCAATGTTTCAACATCTGTTCTTCTATTTAGAATATCACGAAAAACAATTGATTATCAATCTACGAAACAAGATAGTCTATTATCTTCATGCATCTTGAAGTAGTTAATTAATTCAGCTTAAATCTCTCAATGAAATTCGTAGTTATCTGATTCATTTGAACAATGAGCATTGAGTTATGAATGACATCAAAGAAAAGAAATTCTTGATCAAAGTCAGAAAGCAAGTCATCTTTGCTGAGAAATGAGATTCATTGAATCTTTATAAAAAGATCGAAGTCACTACATTCGTTGATCATTCAAAGTCATACAACGTGATTTTAACTAGCGTTAAAGACATTGATTTACAAGCTGAAATTTGTTTCATCTGTCACAAATTAAATCATACTTTTAGAGAGTGCTCTGATTAATCGAGAGTCAATGCATTAGAAAATGATGAGTTTGATTGATTTACATTGAACTCTGAGTTCAATTCTGATTCAAAAAACTAGCTATTTCTTTCAGAATCATTGAAGAAATAGAGATCATATCTTTGTGCAGTTAAATTGAAGTTTTATTGAAAGAAAACTATTTTGAAAAGTCATTTCTGATCAATACTTTTCTTATCTCTCAGAGCGATTCTTTCAGTTTTCGCTCTTTGATAGATAGTGATTTTATCGTCTACACGCTAATACATGACAAGCTAGTCAATAAAGTATGTTAGAAACTTGAAATACAATTTATATTACTAGCAAAAGAGAAGTTAATACGAGACTATGATGAGAAATTAGCTAGAAAGACTATTACTCATAAGATTCTACTCAATCTCACGATTGAAAGTCATAAGAAATTGACTATGTTAATGCTGATAGCTGATATTGAACATAATGAAGTTATATTGAGCAAACTTTGAATGAACAGAAATGAAATATTATTGAACATAAAACATGATACTATCATATTTTCTGATCAATTAAATATTTCGATTTCGATTTTTTCAATTTCGTCAAATATCAAGTACTCAAGTTGATTGCAATCAACTTCAATTTCTTCAGCAGCTCACAGCAAGATTTTTAAGATGCTCAAGCACTCAGTTTCATTCATTCAGAAAGAATCATTCTCAATTCAAAACATAAACATCGTTTCTTTTCAAGCATTAGTAAAACGAAAAAAGAAAGATTGAACAGAAATTTTTGTCATGTTCATCAAAGACATTGATAGAGAAATCATCTACAATACTCAATGCAAACTTGATATCATAAACGTCTTTTCAGTTGATGAAACGACTCAGAATCTAGAAGATATTAAAGTCAAGCTATCATTGAAATATCAGAATTTTCTAAACATCTTTGATCGAGCTCAAGCAGACAAGCTATCGTCTCATCATTCATATGATCATAAGATAAAGCTTACTAGTGACGCAACGTCATTTTGCTGTTGAGTATATTGAATGTTCTTCTACAAGCTACAGAAAGTAAAAGAATATTTGAACAAGAATTTTTTCAAAGAATTTATAACTTCTAGCAAAGCTTCATATTCTTCTTTCGTTCTGTTTGCTCTAAAAGCAAATGAAGATCTACGATTCTGCATTGACTATCAAAAGCTTAATGCTATTATCAGAAGAAATCACTATTTTCTATTGCTCATAAATGAGATGATCAACAAAATAGTTGATTGCAAGCATCTGACTTGATTAGATATCATTTCGACTTTCAACAAACTGCGAATGCATTTTGATAGTAAGAACTACACTATCTTTATCATTGCTTTAAAAATGTACAAATCAAAGATGTTATCTTTTGAACTTATTAATGATTCTGTCTCGTTTCAGCAGTATATGAATGACGTTCTTTAAAACTTTCTAAATGACTTTTGTCAAGTCTATCTAAACAACATTCTAATCTACAGCAAAACTCAATGAGAACATTAACAACATGTCAAGATGATATTAAATCATCTACGAGAAGCTGATCTACAAGTAAATATTTGAAAGTGCAAATTCAACGTAGAAGAAACTGTCTTTTTAAAAGTCATAGTTTCAAAACAAGATCTTCGTATGAATTCTATCAAAGTGAAAGTCATAGTCAACTGAGCTACGTTGATCAATCTAAAAGAAGTTCAGAACTTCGTGAAATTCATTAACTTCTATCATTGTTTCATTAAGAACTTCTCGAAGCTAGTTAAATCATTCACTCAGCTAACTAGAAAAGACACGTCTTTTGTTTGAAACGAAGTCTGTGTTCAAGCTTTTGATGATCTAAAGAAACAAGTCAGCTTGACTTTCGTTCTACAAAATTTTGATTCAAAACGACAGACTATTCTAGAAATTGATGCATCTAACTACGTCAAAGATAAAATTCTATCACAGTATGATGATGAGAAAGTTCTTCACTCAGTAGCTTTCTACAGCAAAAGCATGATTCTTGCTGAATGCAATTATCATATCTATGACAAGAAATTGCTAGTCATTATTCAATGTTTCAAACATTGAAGACTCAAGCTTGAATGCACTGAACTACTCATTCAGATATTCATCAATCATCAGACTCTGAAAATCTTCATGAAAAATAAACAGTTAACTTGACGTCAAGTTAATTATCTAGACATTCTATTCAAGTTCAACTTTCAAATTATATTTTGATCAGACAAAATAAACATTAAAGTCAATGCTTTAATCAGAATGTTTCTGATCAACGTTTCTGAATCAACTCAACGTACTGAAGATCACTATCAGATCATTCTGACATTCAATAAAGTAAATGTTCTAGCTATTAAATCTGAAGTTGATCTTTATCAGCGAGTAAAAGATGTCAACAAGATGAATAAGCTTTGCAATAAATATAAACAAGCTATAAGCGAAAACAAGCTCAAGCTACATAGCACTGAATTGAAGCACTATGAGATCATTGACGACGTTTTGTTCAGAAAAGATCTACTGTGAGTTTCTGAGAGAATGCATATAAAATTGCTAAAGAAAATTCATAATCAGTCTTTCATTTCTCACTCTGACAATCAAAGAACTACTGATCTAGTTCAACGTTTCTACTATTGATCAGATCATTAAGCAATGATTAAACATTACATTCAAAACTGTCATGTTTATCAATGAAGTAAAATATTTAAAGATAGCATCAATCAACTTCTTCATTCTCTATTGATTTCACAGAAATGCTGAAAAAAATATAGTTATGAACTTCATCATTGAGCTACTTCTATCAAAAGATTATAACATCATTTGCACAATCATATGTCATTTTATCAAGAAATGTTACTATGTCTTCTGTCATTGAAAAGATGATAATATCTCAATCGAAGAAACGATTTGAATCATGCTATGAAACGTTTATCAACTTCATGATTTGTCTAGTTCTATTGTTTCAAACAGAGACTTTCAGTTCATATCAATCATGTGACAAAGTCTTTGCAAGCAACTAAAGATCACAACTAGTTTATCAACAGCTTATCATTCTGAAATTAATGATCAATTGAAACAAGCTAATTAAGATGTTGAATGAGAACTAAGAATTTACTGCAATTACATGCAGAATGACTGAGCAAAATGATTATCAATAATAGAATTCAGCGAGAATTTCAATATCTTCTCAATCATCTCAATGACTTTGTTCTACTTCAATAAGAGTTTTCACTCATGAATGAGTTTCAATTCAGATACGATTGACTACAAGATTATTCATGAATGTCTTGAATCTAGAAAAGCAAATGATATTATTATTTGAATGAAAGAGCTTCTTATCTTTGATCATCAGCAATTGAAAAAGATGAAGCAAATCATTGAAGCTCAGATCAATAAACATAGACGAGATGTCATCTATGAAGTAAATGACTGAGTTTGATTATTCTCTAGAAATATAAAGACAATTAGATCATGTAAGAATTTGAAAGATAAACAGCTAAAACTTTATCAAATCACTGTCAAAGTTGAGATCTTTTATCATCTTCATTTATCAATAAGCATGAAGTAGCTGCATTCAATGTTCAGTTCAAAGCTATTATGTTCTTATCTTAATGATTTCTTATCAGAACAGCATTCAGAATCATTTAAATTTCTCACTATCAAAGACAATGAACATTGAAAGATAGATAATATTTTAAACTCTAGATGCTATCAAGATTGAATACAATATAAGATCAAATAAACGAGACTAGATTGAGATGATAAATGATACTATGTTGATAAAGAAGAATTCAAGAGCTTGAAAGAAGTTTTAGTTGAATTTCATAAACTCTATTCAGACAAGTCACACTAAGTTGAAAAACAGTAAAAGTTTGCGTTTCATTTGTTTTATTCATGCAAACATGAATTTTCAAAGAAGAAGATAATGTTACAAATGTGTCAGAATTAATTAAAACTAGTTAATGATTTAGTCAAGATCTGATCTAGATCTGACTCAGATTTAACTCAGATATGACTCAGCATCTTTTTTCTTCTCTAGCATTTTCTAATCAGCTTTTATTGTCTTCTAAATAAACACACTTCTTTGTGTTACGAGTGATAAACAGATTTCTAGAGCAAACACATTTCTTTGTGTCACAAACATCTTTCAAATCAACATCTTTCTTGTATTTCAACACGTCTTCTTTGAGACTAACGTCGATCTAAGTAACTACTATATAGAGCGTGTTCTTCTTATCTTTTGTATCTTCTTTCTTCTGTATTCTTAAAGTCTTAGTTATAGCTATCTTTATAGATCAAACATTTTAGTCACGCATGCACTCTGATTAGTTTCTAAACATGATCTCAACATTGATTTATGTTGAAGAAATGAAGCATGTTAATGTTCTTAAATAAACGATAATTGATATGAGATAGTACTAGATTCATTGAATCAAATTTAGATTCAATGAATCATTAAGATTAAACTAATCATCAAGTTGAGTTTCAATATCAATCTTCTGACTTGACTCAAGTACTTGAGTTCAATCTTCTGACTCAACTTAAATACTCAATTTCAACATTCTGACTCGACCTGATATCAATCTCAAGTTGATATCAGATTCAAATTCTCAATTCAACTCATCAAGAAATCGAAAATGACGTCAAATATTAAGATTTACTATTTTTGAATCTATTACATCATTATATTTGAAAGACTTACGTGAAACAAATGAATCTATTTCTCTTCTCGTTGTTTGCATTACCTTGTTGCATTATCAATAAAATATATTGCAAGATGTCTGATTCTGATAAGACATACGAATTATCAAGATCTTCAATCGAGAAAGAATTTAATTTCTTGATCGTTCATTTGTCTACTTTCAATAGTCTTCATTCTAATGAATTTGCAAGTCAAGAGTCACAAAACATCAATCAGAATTTCGTTGAAAAGAAATGAACTCTTCAAGAAGCGATGAATAGAATTCATCGTGATACTTCTCTTCTAATATTAAGAGAGAATAATCAGTATGTTGAGTGAAGTGCTGATATCAATGCTCAATATCAACAATGATGACTACAGATGTCTGTTGATGAAAGTGTCATCAACAAGACTCAAAGAAAGATAGATAATTTACTTTGAACTAAGAAAATTGAAGTAAATAAACAATTCAACATCTGAAACAAGTTTATTCAAATGATCTCAACGTTGAAAGAATATTCTAAGATTTCATGCAAGAATTGTCTTAAAATTCTAAATCATTCTACGACTATTGATGAATCTAGTACGTTCAATATGATCAAGCATCTCAAGTTAAATGCTTGTCAGAAACGAAAACGATTCAACTCTCTTTCACAGCTCGAGATATCTTTCGATCATGTAAGTTCAATATGATAATGCAAATAGATAATGCAAAGTTGATGTATTTATAGAAGAAAAGTCATATCAACTTATCATCTCAATTCAATCAACAGAATTGAGAAAAGATATTGTGTCAGATCTTCGTTGCACTGAATTTGTTTTTTCAAATCATTAAAAACAAGCATTTTTGACAGTTACTACAAATGCTTCGTTCAGAGATTACTTTTGTGCATCGCACTAAATTATCAAACATGATTTTCTTAAAATATGATGAAATTCAAGCAAAGATAAAGCAAGACTTAAAAGAGTCACGACAGATTTCTATTACATTGAATGCATGATCTAGTTCTCAAAAAGTCGCTTATCTGAGAGTTTTGATATATTGAATGAATGCTACATTTCAATATCATGAACATCTCATTGAATTTACGTCTCTTCAAGTTGAGCATACTGATTGTCATTTAATGCAAGAGTTGTTCAAGATTTTGAATACATACGACATTAAAAACAAGCTTTTTGATGTTGTTATCAACAATGCAAGCAACAATGACACTCTAAAGAAGAAGTTTGAAAGAGCGCTCAGTCGACGTGACATTTCATAAGATAGAGCACAAAACTCAATATTTTGTATGATTCATATCATCAATCTAGTGACTCAAGAGTTTATCAGAGCTATTGAATCAAAGACTTTGAACGACAATTTTGTTGTATCATTAGACGATAATCAAGTCGAGAATGTAATCACAAGCAATAATCTTTGCATTGTTGTCAAGAAGATATTTATTAAGTTGATAATGCAAAAAGATAATGCATTTACTAATCAGTAAAACAGATTCGCGCTCTTACTATTGTCATCAACAGTTCTTCTCAACAAAAGCTTTGCTTTCTAAAGCTTTAAGTCACAAGATCTTGAAAATTGATACAAGACATTTGCATTCGTTGAAACTCTATTTATTTAATGTTTCGATGTGCATATCAACTGCGTGACACAATCAATATATGAATCGAGAAATTCTTGACAGATGCAAAGATTCAAGCTATTTGATTAAAGAAGAACGAATGATCATTAGTATTGTTTATTGACAATATGTTAAATTCTTTCTACGAGCTAACTCTGATTGTGTCTAGAATCATCAATGTTGACATACATTTAGAATTTCGAATGTTTGATGCTCTTTTCAATCATCTCAATGTTATTGAGACGATAGTATGTGATAATGCATGTACTTCACAAGCACTTGTTCTTCAAGCTTGCAAACTAGCTTTTAACAAGCTTGCAAAGTACTATTTCAAGACGAAGAGCAAAGATGAACTGATATACAATCTCGCTATGATTTTAAATTCTACTCAAAAGCTGAATTTGTATCAAGATTGAGACGCAAATGAGAATGATTCTCATTTTTATTACGACAAGTACAGAAAAGAGTTCAAGAACTATTTTTGTCATCATTATGAAGAGAAAACTACAACTGTAGAAGTCAGAGCACAAGTGACTAGTGATGTTGATCAGATAATGCAATATGATAATGCAATTGATCATTTGTTAACAATGCTATAGTCTGTTGTGATGACTACATGAACTCTTCTTCAAAGAACTCAACGTCACTCTGTATCTGTTAGTGAAGATGATTGATATCTTTGCACTGATGCTATTGTCAAGAAGTTTTCAACATGAAAGTATTAAAGAGACAACGTCTCGAACTATTCAAGATTGACTCAAATGACTAAGAATGTTCTCTCATGTTCAATATTCTCTGTAGATATTGAATGAACATTCAGTTTTGCAAGAAGAGTTTGTTGATGAAATTGATCACAAATGACTTCAGAATCAGTTGAACAGATAATGCTTCTCAAGTATTATAATTGTATCATGAACTTGAATTCTGAGAAGATTATCATCGAAGCATGAAATATTTATTGCAGAGAAGAAGATGAAGATAACGCGATTGATGAATCTGATGATTCTTTCAAGACAGATTTGCAGAATGTTGTACATTCTATTAATGTTTAGATGTTCAATATCATTTCATTTTATGTTGCTTTTGCATTGTCAATGTATATAGTATAATAACACACTTACAAAATAATGCAAAGAGATAATGCAGTTCGTAGAGTGTATTGCTATGCTAGATAGTTTGATTTGATCAAGTTATCACGAATGCTATTTCTATTCATGACTCAACTGAATTTCAAGATTGCACATCAAAGTCTTCATGAGTATCAAATTTCTCTGCTGAATGATTATTCGCTTGACATGAATAGCAAGAAGATTGCTATCTACATATGTAAAGCATGATATCAGTAAGTGTTGTAAAACATCAAGAGTAATGCAAATGAGTAATGCACTTACTGACAAGAAATTCACATAGAAATGCTTTTGTGATCTTTTGAAGAGCAAGCAGAATCAAAGCTTGAATTCTGTAGTTTTCATCGCTCATTTTCGAACTAAGTTGATTTGTATCAGTCTCATTCTGAAGAATTTCTCATACTAGTCTTTCGAATGAGATCTTAAATATTAACAAATTCGCAGCTTTCTGATAACGACGAATTTCTTGAAGAACGATGATTTCTGACTTTCATTTTCTCTTTGTCTGTCGTAATAAATTAGCTGTTGATTGCTTGATGCATTATCTGTTTGCATTATCTTCTCAATTCTATTTATCTTATCTTCAAGCAAGATCTTGCTTTCAGACATAATCTTATGATCTTGTCTTGATTCTCTCTCAATTCAATCTAATAAATATTTATCATCATGAGTTGACTTTTTCAAATCATTACACGATGCATCTTCGCTTGACTTTCGTTCTAAATCAAGTCTGTCAGCAATGCACAACAAGAAATGCATTATCTAAATGCATTATCTAAATGCATTATCTGTCTGCTTGCAACGCGTCATGAATATGATGTAGATTATTCGATCACGATTTGAAAAGTTGCAATAATTGAGTAGAAGATAGCAATAATTGAGTAAAGTGAAAGCAAAGTGAAGTACAATGTTAACAAGAGATGATGACTGAACAAACTGTGTTAATAGTATCACTTTTATGATGAATATGTTGATTGTATCACTATTATGATGAATGTGTTGATTGCATCACTGAGATGATGATTGTGATGATTGCAGCTCTAAGATGATGAATGAATTTCAAAATTCAGCTCTAACTTTAATTTATCTACATCTCACATTTATTCTAATACTAACTTTATTTACGCTTCATGTTTATTTTAACTCTAATATTATCTACGTTTCACATCTATTCTAACTCTAATGTTGTTCAACATCACTATCAGATAAGAAGATTGTTATGCATTATCTATATGCATTATCATTGAGACTAATCAAGATCATAGAATGTTCAATCTATTTATCAAGTTGCAATTTATTGCGAGTAGAAATTGAGTCGTTGAATGAGATAAAGATCAAAAAACTCTTTATATCAAGCAGAATGCAAATCGAGTCATTCTTCACAAGAAACTGACAAAGCTGAGAATCATCAGCGTATATCAGAAAGTCTTGAAAGAGAAGCAGATGAACATGAAGAGCAATATGCAAGATACAATCACAGATGATTGAGTGAAAAAGAGTCTGCATGATAATGCATTTGAGTAATGCATATGTGTTTCAAAAGCTGATTGTATAATAGCTCAATGCTTTAAGACGAATTTGATGAAGAAAACGAGAGAGAAGAAGACTGCGAAGCGAGCGAAGCTCGAAGCAATAGTCATGAAGACGACATTCAATACTACTTTTACTGTCAATGTATATACTATGTTTGATGTGAAAGACAAGACTAACGTATGCATTAAACTATTGCATAACAAGATAAACTTGGGAAAAACATGTCAAGATACATGATATCTACTATTGAACTAATTCAGCAACGCATTTTACATCACGAAGAATTGAATGAATTGAAAACAACGAATGATTCAGATGTCATACAAGAATTCAACAAATTTATAAGCGCATTTTCAAATGAAAAAAATGCGATTGATTGAAAGATAGTTAATTCACTAGATTCATCAGATGATGAATCTGATGATATCATTGAGATTGACAACAATGACAAGAAGATGAAATTTAGCAAGAGAAATGACGATGCAAATATGATTGAGAACGAGAACGAGTACAAGAAGAAGTATGAGAAGAAGAAGAAGAAGAAGAATGATGAGATAATAGTGATCTTAGATTAGCAGTAGTAAATGAACAAGCATGAATTTTCTTTCATCAATTGCATTACTCTGTTGTATTATCAGACATTCAGATAGATATTAGTAGTACTTTGCTTCATGTCTTGACAAGTTGAGTCGAGAATTTTGAGTTGATACTCGATCTCAATCTTCTGACTCGACTTGAATACTTGAGTCAAATCTTCTGATTCAACTTGAATACTCAAGTCAAGAATTCTGACTCGAATCAAGACTTGATGAGTCAAGTACTCGACTTGACGCGATCAGTCTAACTAAGATTGATTATTATCAACTAGCTTTAGTGTGAAACACGAATGCAAAAGTCACTCATCATACTAAATTTATTGACTTGAATGTAAACAACAACTACAATAACACTCAACATGATTAAAGCAATGACTAATGAAACTCTTGATTCAACGACATGATTTGAAAATATCATATGATCTCAACTAGAAATAAATGAATCAGTATATTTTCTTATCTTGAGTCATTTACAGCGTGAAATTGTTGAGATCGTGCCTAGATCATTCAATCAAAGAAGCTCAGAGCTGATATGTATGTATTGTTCTTTAGAGATAGCTATAACAAGACATTAAGAATACAGAAGAGAAAAAGTGCAAGCTCTTTTATAAATAATGACTTGAGACTGCGCTAGACTCGATACAGATGTGATGTAATATGTCAGATGTGTTTGTCTAAAAGAATGATGAAAGAAATGAATGAAGAAAGTGCTGAACAACGAGAAGAAGTGCTGAGAATGACTTGAAGAGATGCGCTAGATTCAAACTAAACATAGCATCATGACTTGCTTTAATCAAATTGATTAGAGTTAGATCTGAATTCTGATTGATTCAGACATGTTCATAACATTATCTTCTTCTTCGAACATTCATGTTTGCATGAATAGAAAAGAAATAAAAGCAAAAAAAAATTCATCATGTTTTCAATTTAGTGCAACTTATTCGAATATAGCTTGTGAAATTCGTTCAGAACTTTCTTTGAGTCATCGAATTTTTCTTTATCAACATAGTATTATTCGTCGTCACAATCTATCTTGATTCATTTGACTTTGTATTGTAGTCTTTCTCTATATCGTCTGAAGTTCAATATATCGTCTACTTCTCAGTGCTCTTTATTCTCTTCAATGATCATCGATTTAAAAAACTCAAAGTGTTGTTCTGATAAAGAATCATTTGATGAAGATTGTAGATACTTCGAACTGAACATTGAATGTATATGCTTCATGCTTCTAGATAGCTGAAGACGATAAAAGGTTTCAACTTTGACTGTGATTGAATAGAGATTAAGCTGCTTGTCTTTCAAATCTTTGCATGATCTAGTGATTTTGATGTTTTCAAAGACTAATCAAACTTGATTATCTACTTCATAAATGACATCTCGTCTATGCTTGTTCATCTGAGCTTCAATGATCTGCTTGATCTTTTTCAATTGTTGATGATCAAAGATAAGAAGTTCGCTCATTCAAGTAACAATGTCATCGATCTTTCTAGTTTCAATACGTTGATGAATCATTTCATAATCAGTTGTATCTGAATTGAAACTCATTCAAGAGTGAAAGTCTTTATTGAAGTAGAAAGAAGTCATCAAGATAGTCGAGAATGTATTGAAATTATCACTGAATTTCATTATTGAAAGTCATTTAGTTCAGTCATTCTGCATGTAATTGCAGTAGATTCAAAGTTCACGTTCAACATCTTGATTAGCTTGTTTCGACTGATCATTGATCTCTGAATGATAAACTGTTGATAGATTGACTTTGATCTTCAGTCGTTTACAAAAACTTTGTCACATGATTGATATGAACTGAGAGTCTTTATTTGAAACAATAGAACTGAGTAAATCATGAAGTCGATAGATATTTCATAGCATGATTCATACTGTTTCTTCGATTGAAATGTCATCATCTTCTCAATGACAGAAAACATAGTGACGTTCTTTGAAGAGATGACATATGATCATGCAAATGACGTTATAGTTTTTCAATAGAGATAGCTCAGTGATGAAGTTCATAATTATATCTTGTCAACGCTGCTGAGAAATTGATAGAGACTGAAGCAAATCATTTGTATCATCTTGAGATGCTTTGCTTCGCTGATAGACATGACAGTTTCGAATGTATTGTTGAATAGTTGCTTGATGATCTGATCAATAGTAGAAGCGTTGAACTAGATCAATCATTCGTCTAATGTCAGAGTGCAAGATTGATGATTGATCGTGAATCTCTTGAAGCAATTTCGTATGCATTTGTTTTGATACTCATAGTAGACTCTTTTTGAATAAAACGTTGTCAATGATTTGACAGCTCTTTAGCTTCATGTCATAAAGCTTCAGTTCATCTTTGTTCATAGCTTGTTGATACTCATTGCATAGTTCATTCTTCTGATTGACTAGACGTATGCGTTGATAGAGATTAGTCTCGTATTCAGATTTGATTTCGAACTCAATTAATAAAACGTTTATTCAATTTGAGATCAGTATAGTCTGAAAATGATCATCTATTTCTTTAGCTGATTCAGAACTATCGATCATCAACATTCTAGTTAAAGCATCGACTTTGATGTTTATTTTGTCTGATTGAAAGATAATCTGAAAGTTAAACTTTAATAGACTATTTAGATAGTTTGCTTGTCATTGAGTCAGCTGTTTGTTTTTCATAAAGATCTTCAAAGTCTGATGATCAGTAAACATCTGAATAGATAGCTCAGTATCTTCTAGTTCAAATCGTCAGTGTTCGAAGCATTGAATGATAGTTAGCAATTTCTTGTCATAGATGTGATAATTGCATTCAGCTGAAATCATGCTCTTGCTATAGAAGACTATCGAGTGAAGCACATTCTCGTCATTGTACTGAGATAGTATGTCGTCTTTTACATAGTCAAATGCATCGATTTTCAAAATAGCTTGACGTTTGACATCAAAATAATGCAGAACTGAGATCGAGCTGATCTGCTTCTTTAGATTGTCAAAGACTTCTACGCAGACTTCATTTCAAACAAAAGACGTGTCTTTTCAAGTCAGCTGAGTGAATGACTTGACTAGTTTCAAAAAGTTCTTGATGAAGCGTCGATAGAAATTGACAAAGTCAACGAAGTCTTGTATCTCTTTTAGATTAGTAGATGTAGCTTAATTGACTATAGCTTTCACTTTGATAGAATTCATGCAAAGATCTTGTTTGAATACTATGACTTCTAAGAAGACTGTTTCTTCTACGTTGAATTCACACTTTTGAATATCTATCTACAGATCAATGTCTCATAGACGATCTAGTATCATTTTGACATGTTGTCTATGCTTCTTTTGAATCTTGCTGTATATGAGAATGTCGTCTAAATAAGCTTGACAGAAGTCATTTAGAAAGTTTCATAGAACATCGTTCATATATTGCTGAAACGAGGTCGAATCGTTTATTAATTCAAATAATAGAATCTTTGATTTGTACGCTTCTAGAGCAATAATGAAGATCGTATAGTTCTTACTATCGAAGTGCATACGAAGTTTGTTGAAAGCGAAAATTATATTCAGTCGAGTCAGATGCTTGCAGTCAACGATTTTGTCAATCATCTCATCTATGAGCGATAGAGAGTAGCGATTTCTTTTGATAATGACATTGAGCTTTCAATAGTCAACGCAGAAGCAAAGATCATCATTGATCTTCAGAGTGAATAAAACGAGTGAGAAATATGAGATCTTGCTAGAAGTAATAAAACTCTTTGACAGATTTTCATTCAGATATTCTTTGATCTTCTGAAGCTTGTAGAGTGACATTCAATAAGCTCGACATCTAGAAGAAGTGACATCGTTAGTGAGCTCTATCTTATGATCATATGAACGATGAGATGATAGCTTATCGACTTGAGCTTAATCAAACACGTCGAGAAAATTCTGATATTTCGAAGATAGCTTGACTTTAATATCTTCTAGATTTTGAGCTGATGCATCGATGAAAGCGACGTCTAGAACGTTCAGTTCACATTGAGTATTGTAAACTATTTTCCTATCAATATCTTTGATCAACATAGCGAAAATCTCGATGCGATTCTTCTTTGATCGTTTAATCAGTGCATGAAAAGATGCAGTTCTCACACTGAACATAGAAAAGTTCTTTTTCGAAGCAGTAGAAGTGAGTCGTTGAAGCACTTTGAGAGCTGAACTGATAGAAGAATTTGATGATCGTGATTATTTTGAGTGTAAAGCTCTGACTGACATCAAAAAAACAGAAATGAAAGCTTTTAATTGATTCAAAAAAATGATGACATCGTTTTGCATATCTAGTAGTATTTCATTTTTGTTCATTCAGAGCTTTTCTAATATGACGTCATGATGATTTATATCAGCTATTAACATTGAAACAGTCAATTTCTTATGACTTTCGACTGTGAGATTGAGTAGAATTTTATGAGTAATGATCTTCTTCGTCAGCTTTTCGTCATATTCTCTTATTAACTTCTCTTTAGCTAGTCGTATGAGTTGAATTTCGAGCTTTCAACATATTTGATTGACTAGCTTTGTATGAATCAAGATGTAGATCATCAAGTCACTATCTATCAGAGATTGTAGCTTGAAGAATTCGCCTTGCGAGAATAGAGTGACATTGACTAGAAATGACTTTTCGAAGTAGTTCTCTTCGATAGGTGAAATTTCGTCGATTAGATTGCACAAAGAAATGATCTTTATCTCTTCGATAACTCTGAAAGAGATAACTAGTTTTTTGAATCAGACTCTGAATTGAAGTTTGAAGAATGATCAAACTCGTCATCTAATGTGTTAATTCTGAAAGATCTATTCGAGCACTCTTTAGAAGTATAATCAGACTTATGACAAAGAAAGCAGTTTTCAATTAGTAAGTCATTTTCTTTGACGCTAGTCAAAACAGCGTCACGTGATTTTGACTGATCAGTCATTTTCATTTCTATGATTCTACGAGTAGCTTTGATTGATTTCTCAGCGAAGATGATCTGTTTAGTTGTTCAAGCTTTGATCATTGCTTCTCTATTCTTGATCTCTTGAATAGCTCGTTGATCGTTATTCAATCGAATGAGATAGAAATGAATTTCTTTCAGAGTACTGAATTGAATCAATTGAGTTACTCAAGCGAATTGAAGTTGAGAGTTTATTTTATTCTTTAAATCGACGATCAGCTGTTTTTCTTGATAGTCTAGATAGAAGAATAGTTGTTGAAATTGAGTATAAAACTCGCTGAATTTCTTCTGTTCTTGAATCAAGTTGTAGTAGTTTCTATGAAAGTTGACTTCTTTATCTGAGTCATCGAACAACTGAGCTAACTCTTTCAAAAGCTCATTGACGATCTTGTATGAGTTGAAACAGTCACGTTCGCGTCTTGACTGAGTGATTTCAGCTGCATCATCGAATAATCTGAAATGTACGTAGCTCAGCTTGACTCGTTCACTTGAAAAGAGATCAACGTTGATTTTCAGCTTGTTCTGAACTTTTTCATATCAGTTCTTTCAGATAGAATTCTTTTCATCAGTGAACAACGAAGAATCGAGTATTTTCTGAAATCTAGAACGCTCAGAGTAGATTGATGATGACGAGATAATCTCTCTAGCTTGTAGTCTAGCTTTCAGCTCTTCGCATCGTTTCTTCAAAGCTTTCATAGTCATAGAAGATGTTATGATTTCAGCGAATGAGTTGTTATCTTCGACAATGAAGAATGAAGCTTCGAAATGCTCTTTGAAGAGACGAGGCATGATGAGAAAGAAAGAAGTTGTTTTTGTTGTTTGATTTAAGAATTGATTGATTCTCTTGATCGATTTGATTCTCTAGCAATCAACGAAGATTCTTTATCGCTGATTCTATTAATCGAGATGAACGATGCGTACTTAATGAGCTGTAAGTTGTCTAGCAATTCAATCAGTCTCGCTGTTGATTCTATAGATTTTCTAGTGTTGTTCTGTCTTTCGATTACGTCGATCATCAGATAAACGAATTTCTTTAAACTCGATCTGTCTGAACGAGTATATTGAATGAGTAATGAGTATCTGTATCGTATGATAAACGAAATTCTTAATGTAATGTTGAAATCATGCCTAGATCATTCAATCAAAAAGGCTCAGAACTGATATGTATGTATTGTTCTTTAAAGATAGCTATAACAAGACATTAAGAATACAGAAGAGAAAGAGTGCGAGCTCTTCTATAAATAATGGCTTGAGGCTGCGCTAGACTCGATACAGATGTGATGTAATATGTCAGATGTGTTTGTCTAAAAGAATGATGAAAGAGATGAATGAAGAAAGTGCTGAACAATGAGAAAAAGTGCTGAGAATGACTCGAAGAAATGCGCTAGGTTCAAACTAGGTATAGCGTCATGACTTGCTTTAATCAAATTGATTAAAGTTAGATCTGAACTCTGATCGATTCAGGCATGTTCGTAACAGAAATGAACAAGTTAAATATTTTAGATGTCAGATTGAACACATGCAAAGTCAAAAGTCTTCTCAATCAAGTCTTTGCAAATGTATATAAACAATTCACTGACATCTTCGACAACATTTCAAAATCTTGAAGAAACTAGTGTCTTGTCTTTATAACACAATGATGCAACTATAATAAAAGAAGATGAGTCAAAACTTGAACAGTAATGTCTGTAAATAAAATTCAACACATAGTAACATCATTTAACATATCAAATTCTTCAAGTACAAGTTCTTTTTCAATTAATAATATTGATATGCATGAATCTGTCAAGACAGTACAAAACATTATGATTCAAGTTCATCATAATATCTCTTATAATATCTGTTGCAGATCACAAAATCTACTAGTATCAGACACTGCAAAGAGCATGATTGAGATCAATGACTTAAACTTTACGACTTTTATAAATTTAATAAGTCTGAAGTTAAGCTATAAAAAAAATTTAATATACAATTTTCTATGAACGTGATGATACAATGAACATCAGCATAATGAACGAGCAAGAATGAAAAGCAGCTTTTACAGAAATGCACATGAAGAGATTTTTATGATTTTGCTTCATCATTAAAAGAAGCGAAGTGATCTTAAAGATCAATATGTATTCATAATTCATTTTGATGCTATTTAACTAACTGCTTTGCATATTAAAATGCAAAGAGAGAGTGCATCATCATCATTAGAAAACACAGCATTGAACAGTTAAGCAAGCAAGTAAGTTGAAGATAAAATCATTCAAGTCATTGTATCTTATAACAACTATAAAGTACATAATTAAAAGAGTAACAATATTTGATTGATTTGATGTTCATTGAATCAATCATTTAATCGTCATAAAGAATGTTTGAATCAACATCTTTCAGCTAGCTCGTCAAAACTCTGCTAATATAACATATGAACATGTCATTTATTTACTCACTTGAGTTTTCTTCTTAATTATAGTATTGATATCTCTCATTAATACATCATATTGTCACTTTGTATTTTCAAATATTAGTTGTTAATTATACTATTTACTGTCGCTTCTACTGCAGCTTTTATTGCTTCAACAATCAACAACTTTCTCATAATATTGAGAATGTCTTGCGTTCTCATCATGAACTCAAGTCATAGTATACATACTTTAGTTCTCATAAACTCTAAAGATAAAACTGCAACTGATATCAGAATTGATAGACAAAATGAAACATCATTTTGAAGACTACAGATTTGAAACATTCAAAGTGTTTCAGAAACTCATTGAACAATGATCATTATAATGATGATAGATACAAAGAATACTCAAATAGTGATATAAATGAATTGATGTTTAATGAGAATGATGTGCAAATGAATGTCAGACTTTTCACGTCTTTCAATGTTTCAAGTACTGACGAAGAAAGAAATACAATTAATCTCAATAATTCAGCACTTTAAAAAGTGACGATGTCATTGTGATAAGAAGCGCATTGCTCATCATCAATGACGTGACAAGTCAAACAGTCAAAATCAATCATTCAAATCAACATCTTTCAAGTCATTTCAGATTGATCGTTCTTGACAACAGAAGTTTATGAAGAATGAGTTGAAGAAATCAAAACAAAATTATGAAAGTTCAGTTATTAAAAGAATCTATCTATGATTAAGCGTAAAACAACGAGAAAGAGAAATATTCATTAAAAAGCATGCATCAGTAATAAAGAATTGTCTGCTTTACATTCAAGCTTGAATTTTGAGTAATTGAGTGAGTAATAGACTGATTGCGTCAAGTCGAGTATTTGACTTGAAAAGTGTTGAGTTAAGTTGAAATTTTTTTGAAAAAGTGTCGAGTTGAGTTGAGAAGTTAAACTTGAGAACTCAAGTTGAGTTGAGAAGCTTGACTCAATAACTCGACTTGAAAACTCGACTTGATTCAACAAGATATTAGATAAATGTAAATAGCTTGATCGAACAGTCTTCATGATTCTCTTCATGACTTTCTACCATGATTTTTCGTCATGACTCTCTATCAAAGTCAAATGATCTTCATGTTTTCTCTTCATGTTTCTCATCATGTTTTTCTTCATGTTTTTCTTCATGTTCTTCGTCATGATCTTCTATCAAACGATCTTCATGTTCTTCTTTATGTTTCTCGTCATGATTTTCATGTTTTTTCTTCATGACTTTCTATCAAAAAGATAATGCAAAAAGATAATGCAAAAGTCGGAAAAATTTCTATATTTAGTTCTCTTGACGTTAAGCTTGAGTTCTTGACGAGTTGAATCGAGTTGACTCAATTCTCAGTTGAATCGAGTCGCGTCAAGTTGAAAATATGAGCAACTCAACTCGATCTCGATTTGAGTTCAAAATGTCAACTCAAAACTCGACTCAATGATTAGTCTAGTGAGTAAGAAGATCACGTCATGATCAAATGATATCAAGTCATGACTTAATGATCAGATTTGTAAAATATGAATCAATATGATTGAATGTCTGAAAACATTAATAAACAACTTGCGTTATAGAGTTGACTTCATTCTCATGTTTCATGAAGTGCATCAGATAAGCAACAGAATCTTTCAACAAATTTAACTCATTAACATCAATAAATGTATGACTGCTTCAAAATATGATGAGATCATGTAATGTTCAAGACTTAAGAAATAGTATCAAATGTATATAATTGACAACAGTATTGCAGCGAGAAAGTAATTTAACAAGCAACACAGATCTTGTTACAGAATGATGATTATACATGCATGAAGATGAGACTACATCTTGATTAAAAGATGTTGACTAATCATGATATAATCATCAAAACAAAGATTTCTTGTCTCAGTCATTGCAATGATGCTTGTCAGAACGACATTTACTCGAGAAAAAGAGTTGTTTACAAGTCAAGATCATATCAGAGAATTCATCAATGTTTTATTGATATTTCTGATCACTTTTGTCTCAGCAATGATAGTTCACTGCATTCAAGAATGACAGATGAAAACATGCATACTTGCAAAGTTCAAGAGTCTGAAATCTTCATATAAGTTTTGCAAATTAATTGAAATCTACACATCAGACACAGAAACAATAATATGCTGATCATTATAACTGATTAATGATGTTTAATGACAACTTGAAATAAGCAAATCATTGCTCATCAAGACGTGATATTATTACTTCTTTGTACTTGAATCATGAAACTTATCAAAAGAAAAAATGTAAGAAAAATTCTCAATATCACTTTTATTCTCAATGAATACGCGACATTCTTGAATGATCTTTCAAAAGATGAGATGAACAATCAGTGAAAAAGTTTGAATAAAATGATCAAGAAGAGCAATAAAATGTTATTGAAAATCAATGATTATGAAGATAATGACAACATAGAAAGCACTCAAGAACAGATGAACATAAGTGAAACATAAGTTGTTCTTCTGATCATCATCATGCTTCATTCAATGAATCACTCTCAGTTGAAATGAATTGATAATAAACGTTTAAACTAATAGTTGATTAATAGAATTTCAATGTACAGTCAACTTTAACAAACACTCAGCTTGCAGCAGAATTTAAAGCAAAAACAAAGAGCACATTAATTAAGAACAATAAATAAACAAGTACATCTTAAGATTGAATCAATGATCAAATCTCAAGTCTGAACGATGCAACTTTCGATGAAGAGATGAAGATTCACTCATACAAGCTGATAGTGAGAAAGAAAAAGACAAAGATAAAGAAATATCAGACACAGTGAAATTGAACTTGATCACAACTGATGAAGAAGTTGAAGCTGAAGTCAGATGAACATCTGTGATATACTAGAAATTTTAAAGACGACTTGATACTAGCAGATACAGAGAAGTATAAAATGTTTAAACAACGAAATGATCATGCAATGAATATTAATATATTGCACAAGAAAGATGACATTGAAGAATCATTCAATAGTTAGTAGTATGATCATTGATTCACGTTGACTGATTACAAACGTACTTAGAAACAATAATAACTAGATTTACAAATTTGTTAGTATAATTGATAATGAAAGTGTATGAGAGATCATTACAGTAAACACATTGATCATTTGACGAAATCAGCTAAAACTGACTACAAGCTCATTAAGCTAGCATCAGTCAAAAACATCTGTTTAGTCAAGCTTCTAGCTCACAAGCTCTAATAGTCACTCATCAACAACTAATAGCTAGCTACAAGCGTTTGTATCTTTTGATGACAGTCATTTGCTCAAAAGACATCAATTGCTCAAAAGATATAATGCGTAATACATGTTTGCTTTTTGTACGTTTCTACATTCAAGATTTGTATGTAATCAAATAAATCATTTGATGAATTGATTATTTAAGTAGCTATTTAATCATCTATTTAAACATGAAGAATGCTTGGTAGAATGCTTGATAGAAAAACATGAAGAGCGCTTGATAGAAAAACATGAAGAATGCTTGATAGAAAAACATGAAGAGCGCTTGATAGAGAAACATGAAGAGTGCTTGATAGAATGCTTGATAGAGAAACATGAAGAATGCTTGGTAGAAAAACATGAAGAACGCTTGGTAGAAAGTCATGTAGAAAGTCATGTAGAGAGTCATGTAGAAAGCATTGTTTGACTCATGTTATGCGCTCAATCAACACGTATTTTGAAGCATGTAGAATGTTTGGTAAAGTGTTTGATAGAAAGCTCAGTCGATAGCTCAATAAATAGCTCAGTAAAAAGATTGATAGAAAGATTGATAGAAAGATTGATTGAAAGATCAGTAGAAAGATCAGTAGAAAGATCAATCGAAAGATCAGTAGAAAGTTCACTAGATAACTCGATTGAAAAATCGATTGAAAGATCAGTAGAAAGCTCAGTAGAAAGCATTGTTTGAAGCACTGTTTGACTCATGTTATGCACTTAATCAACGCGTCTTTTGAAGCATGTTTTGTGTTGATATCATGTCTAGAAACTAATCAGAGTGCGTGCATGACTAGAATGTTTAATCGATAGAGATAACTATAACTAAGACTTTAAGAATACAGAAGAAAGAAGATACAAAAGACAAGAAGAACACGCTCTATATAGTAGTTACTTAGATTGACGCTAGTCTCAAAGAAGACGTGTTGAAACACAAGAAAGATGTTGATTTGAAAGATGTTTGCAACATAAAGAAATGTGTTTGTCATAGAAATCTGTTGACTATTCATAATACAAAGAAGTGTGTTTGTCTAGAAGACAATAGAAGCTGATTAGAATGTGCTAGAAAAGAGAAAAGATGCTGAGTCATATCTGAGTCAAATCTGAGTCACATCTAGATCAGATTTCAACTAGATCGTTGACTAGCTCTAATTATTACACAGAGTACTCGCTAGTGTGCATTGCAAATTGATTAAAGCTTCAGTCTTGTTTAGTCTTAATACGCTCGTAACATTATTCTTTTCTTTGAAAATTCATGTTCGCATGAATAGAACAAAATGAAACGCAAATTTTCACTGTTTTTCAATTTAGTGTGACTTGTCTGAATAAAGCTTATGAAATTCAACTAGAACTTCTTTCGAGCTTTTGAATTCTTCTTTATCGACATAGTATCATTCGTCGTCTCAATCTAGTCTCGTTCATTTAACTTTGTATTGTATTCGATCTTGATAATGTCTAGAGTTCAAAATGTCATTTATCTTTCAATGCTCATCATTTTCAATAGTGAGAGATTTAAATGATTCTGAATGCTGTTCTGATAAGAAGTCATCAAGACAAGAACGTAATAGCTTTGAACTGAACATTGAATGCAGCTGCTTCATGCTTATTGATAAATGAAAATGATAGAAGATTTCAACTTTGACAGTGATTTGATAAGATTCTAGCTGTTTATCTTTCAAATTCTTACATGATCTAGTTGTCTTTATGTTTCTAGAGAATAATCAAACTCAGTCGTTTACTTCATAAATGACGTCTCGTCTATGTTTATTAATCTGAGCTTCAATGATCTGCTTCGTCTTTTTCAATTGCTGATGATCAAAGATAAGAAGCTCTTTCATTTGAATGACAATATCATCTGCTTTTCTAGCTTCAAGATGCTCATAAGTAGTTTCGTAGTCAGTCGTATCTGAATCGAAACTCATTCGTGAGTGAAAACTCTTATTGAAGTAGAATGAAGTCATTGAGATGATCGAGAAGATATTGAAATTCTTGCTGAATTTCATCATTAATAGTTATTTTGCTCAGTTGTTCTGCATGTAGTTACAGTAGATTCTTAATTTGCATTCAACATCTTGATTAGCTCATTCTGATTGATCATTAATCTCAGAATAATAAACTGTTAATAAACTAGCTGTGATTCTTAGTCACTTACAAAGACTCTATCACATTGTTGATATGAATTGAGAGTCTCTGTTCAAAACAATAGAACTAGGTAGATCATAAAGTCAATAAACGTTTCATAGCATGATTAAAATCGTTTCTTTGACTGAGATGCTTTCGTCTTCTCAATGACAGAGAACATAGTGATGTTTCTTGATGAGTCAACATATGATTATGCAAATGACGTTATAATCTTCTGATAGAAGTAGCTCAGTGATGAAGTTCATAGTTATATTTTTTTAGCGTTTCTGTGAAATCGAAAGAGAATGAAGAAGTTCATTGATGCTATCTCTAAATGTCTTACTTCATTGACAAACATGACAGTTTCAAATGTAATGTTTAATCGTTGCTTAATGATCTGATCAATAGTAGAAACGTTGAACTAGATCGATAGTTCTTTGATTGTCAGAGTGAAAGATGAAAGACTGATCATGAATTTTCTTTAGCAATTTCGTATGCATATTCTCAGAAACTCATAGTAAGTTTTTTCTGAACAGAACGTCGTCAACGATCTTGCAGTGCTTCAATTCAGTGCTATGTAGCTTAAGCTTGTTTTCGCTTATAGCTTGTTTATACTCATCGCAAAGCTCATTCATCTTGTTGACATTTTTCACTCACTGATAGAAATCAACTTCAGATTCAATAGCTAGAACATTTATTCTATTGAATGTCAGAATGATTTGATAGTGATCTTCAGTATGCTGAGTTGATTCAGAAACGTTGATCAGAAACATTCTGATTAAAGCATTAACTTTAGTGTTTATTTTATCTGATTGAAATATAATTTGAAAGTTGAACTTGAATAAAATGTCTAGATAATTGACTTGATGTCAAGTCAACTGTTTATTTTTCATGAAGATTTTCAGAGTCTGATGATTGATGAATATCTCAATAAGTAGTTCAATGCATTCAAGCTTAAGTCTTCAATGTTCAAAACATCAAATAATAACTAGCAATTTCTTGTCATAGATATGATAATTGCATTCAGCAAGAATCATGCTCTTGCTGTAGAAAGCTACTGAGTGAAAAACTTTCTCATCATCATACTGTGATAGAATTTCATCTTTGACGTAGTCAGATGCATTGATTTCTAGAATAGCTTGTCATTTGAAATTGAAATGTCGTAGTACTGAGATTGAGCTGACTTGTTTCTTTAGATCATCAAAAGCTTGAACACAGACTTTGTTTCATACAAAAGACATGTTCTTTCTAGTTAACTGAATGAATGATTTAACTAGCTTCGAGAAGTCTTTAATGAAATGACGATAGAAGTTAATGAATCTCACGAAGCTTTGAACTTCTTTTAGATTGATTGACGTAGTTCAGTTGACTATGACTTTCACTTTGATAAAATTCATGCGAAGACTTTGTTCTGACACTATGACTTTTAAGAAGATTGTTTCTTCTACATTGAATTTGCACTTTTGAATATTCATTTATAAGTCAGCATCTCATAAATAACTCAATATCATCTTGACATGTTGTTTATGTTCTCATTGAGTTTTGCTGTAGATCAGAATGTCATCTAGATAGACTTGACAAAAGTTATTTAGAAAGTCTTAAAGAACGTCATTCATATACTGCTGAAACGAGACAGAATCATTAATAAGTTTGAAAGATAGCATCTTTAATTTATATGCTTCTAACGCGATAATAAAGATAGTGTAGTTCTCACTATCAGAGTGCATTCGTAGTTTGTTGAACGTCGAAATGATATTCAATTAAGTCAGATGTTTGCAATCAACTATTTTGTCAATTACTTCATTTATGAGCAATAGAAAATAGCGATTTCTTTTGATAATAGCATTGAGCTTTTGATAGTCAACGCAGAATCGTATATCTTCATTTGCTTTCAAAATGAACAGAATGAATGAGAAATACAAAGCTTTGCTAAAGATTATAAATTCTTTGAAAAGATTCTCGTTCAGATATTTCTTTACTTTCTGAAGCTTGTAAAGAGACATTCAATATGCTCGACAGTGAGATGACGTTGCATCACTAGTAAGCTCTATCTTATGATCATATAAATGATGAGATGATAGCTTGTCTGCTTGAACTCAATCAAAGACGTCTAGAAAATTCTGATATTTCGATGATAGCTTGACTTTAATATCTTCTAGATTCTGAGTCGTTTCATTGATTGAAAAGATGTTTATGACATCTAGTTTGCATTGAGTATTGTAGACAATTTTTCTATCGATGTCTTCGATGAACATAGCAAAAATCTCTGTCTGATTCTTCTTTTTTCGTTTTACTAGTGCTTGAAAAAAGATGACGTTTATATTTTGAATCGAGAATGACTCTTTCTGAAAGAATGAAACTGAGTGCTTGAACATCTTAGAGATCTTGCTGTGAGCTGCTGAAGAGATCAAAGTTGATCGCGATCAACTTAAGTGCTTTGTATTTGACAAAATCAAAAAATCGAAATAGAAGTATCTAATTGATCAGAAAATACGATAGTATCATGCTTCATGTTCAATAATATTTCATTTTTGTTCATTCAGAGTTTGCTCAATATAGCTTCATGATGCTCGATATCAGCTATCAGCATTGACACAGTCAATTTCTTATGACTTTCAATCGTAAAATTGAGTAAAATCTTATGAGTAATAGTCTTTCTAGCTAACTTCTCATCATAGTCTCGTATTAACTTCTCTTTTGCTAGCAATATAGATTGTATTTCAAGTTTCTGACATACTTTATCAACTAGCTTGTCATGTATCAGTATGTAGATGATAAAATCACTATCTATCAAAGAGCGAAGACTGAAAGAATTGCTCTGAAAAATAAAAGAAGCATTGATCAGAAATGACTTTTCAAAATAGTTTTCTTTTGATAGAACTTCGATTTGACTGCACAAAGATATGATCTCTATCTTTTTGATAATTCTAGAAGAGATAGCTAGTTTTTTGAATCAGAATTAAACTTCAAGTTCAATGTAAATCAATCAAACTTGTCATCTTTTAATGCATTGACTCTCGATTGATCAGAGCACTCTCTAAAAGTATGATCTGATTTGTGATAAATGAAACAGATTTCAGCTTGTAGATTGATGTCTTTGACGCTAGTTAAAATCACGTCACATGACTTTGAATGATCAACGAGTGTAGTGACTTCAATCTTTCTATAGAGATTCAATGAATCTCATTTCTCAGCAAAAATGACTTGCTTTCTGACTTTGATTAAGAATTTCTTTTCTTTGATGTTATTCATGACTCGATGCTCATTGTTCAAATGAATCAGATAACTACGAATTTCATTGAGAGATTCTGACTGAATCAGCAGACTACTTCAAGCTGCATGAAGACAATAGACTATCTTGTTTCATAAATCAACAATCAATTGCTTTTCGTGATATTCTAAATAGAAGAATAGACGTTGAAATATCAAATAGAAGTTGCTGAATTTGCTATTTTCTTGAATGAGATTAGCATATTTTCTTCGAAAGTTTGTTTCTTTGTCAAAATCATCATAAAGCTGAGCAAGTTCATTTAGTAGATCATTGATTGTTGAATAAGAGTTCAATGAATCTCGCTGACGTCTGACTAGAATGACTTTGACTGCATCTTCGCTGATTCAAAAATGAATGTAGACTAGTATAACTTTGTCATTGTCGAAATGATTGACGTTGATTTCTAGCTTGTTGCGAATCTTTTCTTGTCAATCATCTCAGATAGATTCTTTTTCATCAGTAAACAGAGATAAATTCGAAAGCTTTTGAAATCACTTGAATGAATTAAACATGATGAAAGAAGTAGAAGTATCTTCTTTAGTCAATCGCAGTCAATGTTGTAGTTTCATCAGCTGATCTTGAAGCTTTTTAAGATTTAGATTCGATCATTCTTTTGCTCAATCAATTTTCTCGAAACGAGTCTTTCATATTTGTTCGCTGAGTATTCTATCAAATAACTCACAAGCTTCTACATCTAAATCTCGTTGAGTTTGAAGATTGTTTAGATCTTCTAGAAAAACTTCTGAGTCTTGTTCAACTCAATGTTGTAGCTGCTTTACATTTTTGATATTTCAGAGAATAGAGACTTTCAGAGATTCATCGAGTGTCTGATAATGAGACATGAATTGATGATGTTTTCATACAAAGTCAGTTCTAAGAAATTTCGATAGACGAGAAGATAACTTGAAGTAAATGACTGAATCAAGACTTTGATTACTCTTGAAGAAATTGAGTTGAATATTCACAGATGATCAAATCATGATGAAGATTTTGATGATCGAGCGAATGATGATGCTCAATAGTAGATAGTGAGATCATTTGTTAAAGTGTTTAGTCTTCAAAGAAGAATGTTGCTGATTTGAAGAGATTTTTTGTGATTCTCAAGCAATCAACGAAGATTCTTTATCGTTGATTCTATTAATTGATTTGAACTGATGCTACTGACTGAGCGATAGATTCTCTAGCAATCACATGATCATATGTTTTCATTGATTTTATTGATTTCTTGATGTTGTTCTGTCTTTCGATGTTGTTGATCATCAGATACACAAATTTCTTTATACTCATTTCGTTGTCAGTTGAGTGAATTTGAATGAATATAGAAATCAGTATCATGTGATTAATAAATTCTTAAAGTAATGTTGAGATCATGTCTAGAAACTAATCAGAGTGCGTACGTGACTAGAATGTTTGATCGATAGAGATAGCTATAACTAAGACTTTAAGAATACAGAAGAAAGAAGATACAAAAGACAAGAAGAACACGCTCTATATAGTAGTTACTCAGATCGACGCTAGTCTTAAAGAAGACGTGTTGAAACACAAGAAAGATGTTGATTTGAAAAATGTTTGTGACACAAAGAAATCTGTTGATTACTTGTAACACAAAGAAGTGTGTTTATCTAGAAGACAATAAAAGTTGATTAGAATGTGCTAGAAAAGAGAAAAGATGCTGAGTCATATCTGAGTCAAATCTGAGTCAGATCTAGATCAGATCTCAACTAGATCATTGACTAGTTCTAATCATTACGCAGAGTACTCGCTAGCATGCATTGCGAATTGATTAAAGCTTCAGCCTTGTTCAGTCTTGATACGCTTGTAACATTTTGAAGTGAGTAGATTGACTAGTAAACGAACGAGTAGAAAGCTGAGTTGATAGCTGAACATGTTGATATTTTGATTGTTGTTGTTCTAGAAAGTAGAAACTATAAAGGGAAAAAGAAGATAAAAACTTCGAATTCTCTAGCGTCAGTTCTATAAAGCTCGAAGCGAAGATTATTGAGTAGATAGTTGAGCATGTAAAATGATGAGTAAATAGAAGAGTAAATGAGCGAGTAAATAAATGAGTAGAATGAAGAGTAAATGAGCGAGTAGATAGACGAGTAGAATGAAGAGTAAATGAGCGAGTAAATAAACGAGTAGAATGAAGAGTATGTGAGCGAGTAGATAAATGAGTAGAATGAAGAGTAAATGAGCGAGTAGATAGACGAGTAGAATGAAGAGTAAATGAGTGAGTAGATAGATGAGTAAAGTGAAAAGTAGATGAGCGAGTAGATAAATGAGTAGAATGAAGAGTAAATGAGTGAGTAGAATGAAGAGTAAATGAGCGAGTAGAGTGAAAAGTAGATGAGTGAGTAGAATGAAGAGTAAATGAGTGAGTAGAATGAAGAGTAGAATGAAGAGTAGTGCTAAATCAGCTAAATCAGCTTGTAGCTGATTTATGTAGCATGTAAGCTAATCAATGATGCAAACTCAGTTGACAGCTAGCTTGTAGCAAACGTCTCATCTAGTAGCTAGCATATGCATCTCAAGCGCATTAAGATTCAAATGTCGTTGCTCACTAGCTTACAAGCTATTCAAGCTCTTCATTGAAACATCAATGCAGTTGATATGCAACTTGAAGTTTTAACAAACTGAATAAAGTAAACTATATAATGTCAACATTTCAACTAGTCTTAAGCTCAAAATCATCTTGTATCAACGATGTCAATCAATATTGATTATACAAATTCAAAGCTACTGTTGAGAAATCTTTCTACAAAACATTGATTCATTCATATGCAATGTCATCAATGATAAGTAGTATATTGCAATGATAGTAAATCAAGTGTCTGCTTTCACTTATATCATAGTAATAATAGTATTTAGTAGCATTCAATACAGTAATTAAACAGTTTTACATTCACTATTTTTATCTTTGATCTTATTTACATCTTGCTCAGATCTGACTCAAATTTTACTCACTCAGATCTTGTTCAAATCTTGCTCACTTTCATCTTATCAATTCAAATTTCATTCAGATTCTGCTTAACATATATTATGAAAGATGTGATCATATTTTATTCAGAATCATTGTCTTTTTTTAGAATGTTTTTTCACATACAAAGTTTCACACTCTAAACGTTCTCATAATTCACGTCATTTACAACTTGAATATGCATGTCAAATTTCAACAATCAATGAAGCTGCTGATGATGAAATGAATAGTGATGTTGATATGCATGAAATCTGATGATATAAAATGAGTGAGTTAATAGTTTTTCAACAGACACTCTTCAAATTCAAACATGTCAGATGTTCATTTTTGCTTACAAATACTGATGTTTCTGTCAATGATGTAACTATGTTGACTTGAAAGAGATATTGCATTTGACTGTCATTGAAAGTCTGCTTGAGCATTAAATGAAATGATGTGCAATCTATAGTTGTGACGAAAATGATGATTCTATCGCGCTCATTAATTGATATGTTGACTTGAGAGAGATATTGCATTTAACTGTTCTCATTATCAGACTTGTATGCAGAAACTTGCTTTGCATCATTGATCAATGCATCAAAGCTTTCACATGATGATGATGAATGATAAAGAACATACTTCTTGTATCAAGTACTATTCATAATATTCAAATTTAACGAAAATCTTGAGTCTCAAGAACTCATAAGATTAAATGATATCAACTTACTGTCTATCAAGATTTTGCGTTCATTTCAATGAACTTTTGATGAAATAAATCTATCATCAGAAAAAATGATAAGTGATGATGAGATTTTGCGACTGAGAGATGAGTTCACTTCATGTGACATTTTGTCAGAAATCGTGTCTAAATGATACAATCAATGAAGATCAGAATTGATAGTGCTTGATCTTTAGAAATAGCTATAACTGAATATTAAAAATACAGAAGAAGTCAAATCTGAGTCAGATCTAGATTAGATCTCAACTAGATTGTTGACTAGCTCTGTTCAGTCTTATTGATCTTGATACACTCGTAACATTACTTTTCTCTTTGAAAATTCATGTTTGCATGAATGTAGTTTCTTTACTCACTTTTGTTGATAGTTATTTCGATTTTTAGCGCGATTTGCTTGAATATAGCTTATGAAATTCATTCAAAACTTTCTCTGAGTCATTGAATTTCTCTTTATCAACATAGTATCATTCGTCGTTTCTATCTAGATCTTTTCATTTAACTTTGTACTGTATTTGATCTTGATAACGTTTGAAGTTCAATATATCATCTATCTTTCAATGTTCATCATCTTTGATAGTGATTGATCTGAGTGATTCTGAATGTTGTTCTGATAAAGAATCTTCTGAATACAATCATAGTAGCTTCAAGCTGAACATTGAATGCAGATGCTTCATGCTGACTGATAAATGAAGATGATAAAAGATACTCACTTTAACAGTGATTTGATAAAGATTTAGCTGTTTGTCTTTCAAATCTTTGCAGAGTCTCATTGTCTTGACGTTTCTGAAAGATAGTCAAACTCAGTCATTTACTTCATATGTGATGTTTCGTCTATGTTTATTGATCTGAGCTTCGATGATCAGCTTAGTCTTTTTCAATTGTTGATGATTGAAGTTCAGTAGCTCTTTCATTTGAATGACAATATTGTTTGCTTTTCTAGCTTTAATTCATTCATGAGTGATTTCATAGTCAGTTGTATCTGAATTGAAACTCATTCAAGAATGAAATTCTTTATTAAAGTAGAAAGAAATCATTGAGATGATTGAGAACATATTGACATTGTCACTGAACTCAATCATAGATATTCATTTGACTCAATCATTCTGCATGTAATTACAGTAAATTCTGAGTTCACGTTCAACATCTTGATTGACTCACTTTGTTTGATCATTGATCTCAGAATGATAAGCAGTGAATAGACTAGCAATAATTTGTAGTCGCTTACAAAGACTCTTTCACATAATGAATATGAATTGAGAGTCTCTATTTGAAACAATAGAACTGAGTAAATCATGCAGTCGATAAATGTTTCATAGCATAATTCAGACTGTTTCTTCAACTGAGATGTCATTGTCTTCTCAATAACAGAAAACATAGTGATGTTCTTTGATGAAATAATATATGATTGTGCAAATGATGTTATAGTCTTCTGACAGAGATAACTCAGTGATGAAGTTCATAGCTATATCTTTTCAGCGTTTCTGTGAAATCGAAAGAGAATAATGAAGTTCATTGATGCTATTTCTAGAGACTTTGCTTTGTTAACAAGCATGACAGTTTCAAATGTATCATTAAATAGTAGCTTGATGATTTGATCAATAGTAGAAACGCGAAACTAGATCAATGATTCATTTATTGTCGAGATGAAAGATTGAAGATTGATCATGCACTTCTTGTAGTAATTTCGTATGCATGTTCTCAGAGACTCACAGTAGATTTTTTCTAAATAGAACATCATTAATGATTTCACAGTTCTTCATCTTAATGCTATGAAGCTTGAGCTTGTTATCGTTTTTAGCTTGTTTATATTCGCTGCAGAACTCATTCATTTGATTGACTAATCATACTTTCTGATAGAGATTGACTTCTGATTTTGAATTTGCGCTTGATTTCAAGTCAATAAATAGAATATCAACTTTATCAAAGATAAGAATAGTTTGAAAGCAATCTTTAAATCATTTAGCTGATTCAGAAACGTTTGCTAAAGACATTTGAGTTAGCGCATTGACTTTAATGTTTATTTTGCCTGATTTAAAGATGATTTGAAAATTGAACTTTGATAGAATGTTCAGATAGTTGACTTGTTATTGACTCAGCTGTTTGTTTTTCATGAAGATCTTCAAAGCTTGATGATCAATGAATATCTGAATAAGTAATTCAGTACATTTCAGCTCAAGTTATCAATGTTTGAAACAGCGAATAATGATCAGCAATTTCTTGTCATAGATATGATAGTTGATTTCAGCGAAAATCATGCTTTTGCTGTAGAAGATCATCGAGTGAAGTACATTCTCATCATTGTACTGAGACAGTATTTTATCTTTTACATAGTTCAATGCATCGATTTTCAAAATAGTCTGATGTTTGAGATTGAAATGACGAAGAACTGAAGCGAAACTGATCTGTTTCTTCAGAAGTCTGAAAGCTTGAATGCAAACTTCATTTCAAACAAAAGACGTGTTTTTTCTAGTCAATTGAATGAATGATTTGACTAGTTTGAAGAAGTCTTTAATGAAACAACGATAGAAGTTCACAAATCTTACGAAGCTCTGAATTTCTTTCAAATTGATCGAAGTAGTTCAGTTGACTATGATGATCATTTTGCTTGAATTCATGCAAAGATCTTGTTTCAATACAATGACTTCTAGAAAGACAGTCTCTTCTACATTGAATTTGCACTTTCAAATATTCATCTGCAGTTCAGCTTCGCGTAGTCGATTCAATACTAGTTTGACGTGATTTCTATGTTTCTTTCTTGTTTTGCTATAGATGAGAATGTCATCTAGATAGACTTGACAAAAGTCGTTCAGAAAGTCTCATAGAATGTCATTCATATATTGTTGAAAGAAGGTCAATTCATTAGTTAGTTTGAATGATAGCACTTTGTATTTATATGCTTTTAAAGCAGTGATAAAGATGATGTAATTCTCGCTATCAAGATGCATTTAAAGTTTGTTGAATGCTGATATGATGTTCAATTTAGTCAGATGCTTGCAACTCACTATTTTATCAATGATCTCATCTATCAACGATAGAGAATATCTATTTCTTTTGAAAATGACATTTAGCTTTCAATAGTTCACGCAGAATCAAAGATCTTTATTTGCTTTGAGAGTGAATAAAACGAGAAAGAAATAGAGAGTCTGACTGAAAGTGATGAATTTCTTCAACAAGTTCTCATTTAAGTACTTCTTTACTTTCAGAAGTTTGACAAAGAACATTTGATAAACTCGACAGTGAGAAAGCATTGAATCACTGATGAGCTCAATTTTATGATCGTAGAAGTGATAAGAGAGTAGTTTATTCAATTGAGCTCGATCAAAAACATTTAGAAACTTATAATGTTTTGATGACAGCTTCGCTTTAATATCTTTCAAATTCTGAGTCATTTCATTGATTGAAGAGACGTTTAAAGCATTTAAATCGCACTGAGTATTGTACGCAATTTTTCTATCGATATTCTTCATGAATAGAGCGAATACTTCAGTCTGATTCTTCTTTGAGTGATTCAACAGTGTTTTGAACGAAACAACGTTTATGCTTCAAATTGAGAATGACTCTTTCTGAATCGTAGTTGAAACAGATTGTTTGAGCATTCTAGAAATTTTGAACTGAGAGATAAAAGTAAATGAAGTTGATCGCGATCAACTTAAGTGCTTTGAATTGAGAGAGATTGAAAAAATCGAAATGAGAGTATCTAATTGATTTGAAAAAACGATGACATTGATTTGCATATTCAGTAATATTTCATTTTTGTTCATTCATGATTTTTCTAATATGACTTCGTGATGATTGATGTCAGCTATCAACATAGAAACAGTCAATTTCTTATGACTTTCAATGATGAGATTCAATAGAATTTTATGAGTGATAGTCTTCTTAAATATCTTTTCATTATATTCTTTTATTAACTTCTCTTTTGTCAGTGATATAGATTGAATTTTCAGCTCTTTACATACTCTATTGACTAGATTAATATGTATGATTGTATAAATGACTGAATCACTGTCTATTAAAGAGCAAAGACTGAATGATTCATTCTGCAAGATGAGAAAAGCATCGACTAGAAATGACTTATCAAAGTAATTCTCTTTCGATAGAATTTCGTCTAGATTGCACAAAGATATAATCTTCACTTCAGTGATTGTTGAAAAGATGACTAGTTTTTTGACTTGAACTCTGATTCAATATCGAGTTCAAAACGATCATAGTTTTCGTCAACTGCATTGACTTTGATAAATTGATTCAAGCATTCTTTGAAACTATGATCTGATTTGTGACATATGAAACAGGTTTTGACTAGAACGTCTGCATTCTTGATGCTAGTCAAAACTGCGCTGCGCGACTTTGATCAGTCAGACTTTAAAGCAGAAGATTGAACAGTAATAGAAATGATGATCTTTGAATCATTATGTTTGAGTAGTTTGTTCTTGATCTCTCGAACTGCTTTATGTTCATTGTTCAAGCAAATCAGATAGTTTTGAATATCTGATAGCTTAATGAGCGACTTTATCTGAGCTGTTCAAAAGATTCAAAGACGAGAGTTTATTTTATTCTTTAGATCAACGACTAGTACGTTCTTCTGATACTTTAGATAGATGTATAGTCGTTGAAACTGATTAAAGAAATCACTGAATTTCTTTGATTCTTGAATCAGATTAATATATTTTCTACGATAGTTGTCTTTCTTATCAAAATCATGAAATGATTGAGCTAGTTTCTTTAGAAGTTCATTAATAGTCAGATAGAAATTATCACAGTTGAAATTGCATCTGACTTGAGTGACTTCAATGACATTATCTGCTAGTTGAGAGTTAATGTAGCTCAGCTTATAGAGTTCATTTGAAAAGATGTCAACGTTCATTGCTAGCTTCTCTCATATATCAAGAGATCAGTTCTCTCAAGTAGAATTCTTTTCATCAGTGAACATTGAAGAATTGAGTATTTTATGATATTTAGATCATTCAAAGTAGATGACAATCAAGAAAGCAGTGATGATTACATTGACTGTAATAGCAGTGAAAGCTTATAGTTTTGCTTTCAACTGTTGAATTTCGCTCTTGTCTCATTGTTTCATCTCAATGAGATGATCTGTTTCTTTATTAAGATCATAGATACATTTCTTTCATACTTTTATATCATCGAATATGATGATTTCAGCGTTTGATTCGTTGAAAGCAATGAATGAAGAAGCGTGTTATAAGTCAACAATAAAAGAGAAAGCTTGTGAACATGTTTGTTGCAAGAGATCGACGAAAGCTTTATCTTTATCAGATGTGTTCTTAAATATCATAGTGAAGAAGATGAGAATTGATTTGAACTGAATAAAGAATAAAGCTCAATAATTTTATGAAGAAAGATGAATGTTTGTTCAACAAAGAAGATGTTTGTGAAAGTGATTGATCTTGAAGCAATTCACGAAGATTCTTTATCATAATTCTCTTGATCGATTTGATTCTCTAGCAATTAACGAAGATTCTTTATCATAAATTCTATTAATCGATTTTGAATGAATGTGTACTGAATGAGCGATAGATCTTCTAGCAATTCAACAATCATATGTTCTCGTTGATTCTATGAATCTTCTGATGTTGTTTTTGTTCTTCGAGATTGAATCATCAGATAAACAAATTTCTTTAAACTTAATTCATCTGTATGAGTTGATTGAATGAGTAATGAGATCAGTATCATGTGATTAACAAATTTTTAATATAATATCAGAATCGTGTCTAGATGATACAATCAATGAAGATCAGAATTGATAGTGCTTGATCTTTAAAGATAGCTATAACTGAATATTAAGAATACAGAAGAAGATTGATACAAAAGCTTTTATTTATGTAATATTCAGAGACTGCGCTAGATTTGAAAGAAATGTGTTTGTGACATGAAAAGAAGATGATCTAGATGAACAAGATGTTGATGAAAGAAAAGAGTGTTGAAAAAGAAAAAGAATGTTGAGTCATATCTGAGTCAAATCTGAGTCAGATCTAGATCAGATCTCAACTAAATCATTGACTAGCTCTGTTCAGTCTTATCGATCTTGATACGCTCGTAACACATCTTTCAATGACGAGAAATGAGTGATAAATGACTTCAACTTTCAATATCATTGAAAGTCTGCTTGAGCATTAAATAAAATGTTGTGCAATCTGTATATGTAATAAAAATGACTGTTTTATCATGTTTATCAATCAAAGATGTGATCTGAGTAACTGCATTCATGTAAAGAAATTTCAGATTGATGACTTTCAATTTGAAATGAAATTCAGAGCATTAAGATTTTTCATCAAATACATTTAAAGACTCGTTGAATTGCTCATCATCAATGATACTTAAAAACGATTGAGACAAGAGAATCTGTCTCATCTTGTGTCAACATGATATCTTCAACATAACATTATCAAAGCATCAAACAACTATAAATTCAATGTTGAAAAGTTGAGATTTCTCGTCAGATGCACTTGAAGAAACGTTGAATTACTTGTCATCAGATGTACTTAAAGATGAGTGAGATGAGAAAATCTGTCTCATTTTACATCAATGTGATGTTTTCGACATAACGTCGTTAAAGCATCAGATAACTATATATTTAATGTCAAAAAATGATGCAGAAAATACAAGTTTAAGCGCATCTAGAAACAATTTAGTTCTGATTAAATCAAGATTCAAGTCAAATAAAAATTGAATTGAAAGTTAGTTTTATTCATATTCTTGTTTACTTTCTACAATCTTTATTTCTTCGTACGTTCTTTACTTTCAAGACTTCATTGAATTTATAATATAATTTAGTCATCACTTTACATATTAATGTAAGATATATTGAAAGATCATCTTGCAGTTATGCACATGATCAAACGAAAAAGTCATGAATGCAAAATAAGCATGATCATTATTTATTGCACTTATCTCAAGTATCATCAACTTATCTCTGTGCTAGAATGATTCAAGCTCAATTAAAGAATTGATATCAAACGATTTTGAATCTGTTCATACTTCAGCAAGATGTAAAAAGAAGTTGAAATCTGACTTGAAAGAAAAAAACAGTTGAGAATTGTCATTGACAAGAATACAATCATTGATGTGTATAAAATTCACATTGAATTTCATTATTGATGACAAGCAGTTTACATCTACACTGTCGTTCAACGAGAATGATCATAGAAGAAATAAAAAGCGTACTACGAACGCGTCAAGCATGCTATCAAACTATTAACATGATTCATCTTATGTCTTCATTGATTTCAAGATTAAGTCACGCAGCATAAAGTCTATGAATTCTTCGTTCTATGATTGACAGCGAAGAAAAGATGATCATCATGATTCATCATATATCTGAAGTGAAAGTATTCAACATAAGAGAGAAATTTCAACAATCACACATGAGAACATCATGTGACAGATGATTTCATATCTGCGAGCTACAATTATGACTGAATACACGAGCGAAGACTGCAAATCATGAGCTGACTCTCAGCAAAAAGTCAATCTTTCAACTCTCATAAAAAGCATATAATCAAAAGTAATTAATCGCATAATTCAAGTCATCAATCGAAGAAACAATGATGTAAAGATGAAATCAACATTTTATGAAGTGAAAAGAGTAAAACAATCATGATTGAATAATGCTCATTCAAACTAACACAATTCAAATGTATGACATCATAAATAACTATTGATTTCATATGATGTGTAAGATTTGCATCTTGATTCTCAATTATTATGATTTTATCAACAGCACAGCTTCAATGAATTTAGTTCATGCTTTATTGAAGAACAACGTCTTTCTAAGCATTGATCATCACGATGTAAAATAATCTTCTTGAAATACTTTCATACTGACGTCAAGAAGATTAACTTATCAGAAATGTTCAGAAACTTCATTCTAACAAAAGCATTGACATCTTTCATGCATAATGATCATCACGAAAGCTTTGACATTACAAGTTTAACACAGCATATGTTCAATTCTATCATGTTTCTGATGATTATTCTCATGACAACTATGATTCAACATAGTATAAAGAAATACAAATAAAGTGCGCGAATTGAGAATCACTTTCAAAGATGAAAAGTTGAAGATATGCTTTGTTTTGCTCAGATCAAGAGACATATACATTGACAAAGTGATCACAGATGATTACACATTCATCACAAAACAGTGATTTATTCAGTCTATTTTAAGACAAGAAACTATGTGATGATGATTGTGAAAGAAACTGATGAAACAAAGTCAAGTGAAACTTAATTTGAATGCAAAGAACGAATTTGTATACTTCTTTCTTGCACACTCGCTGTTTAATGTAGAAGACATCAACGATGACTTCAACTGTCAATGAAGTGAACTCAGAAAGAGAAAGAAGAAGAGCTCTGCAGAGAACAGTCTGAATCATGAGACTGTCTCGAAATTCTTCATGAAGAATAAAGTATGTTTTTTCTCGCTTTATCACGACTTTGATCTAACAAAAATGATAGAAGAATAATGATATGAACAGTGAGAAACTTGAGACAAGAATGAGTTGTAACTCATCATAATCAATTTCAATTCTGCACATGAGAAAGTTAAGTGCAGTTCAGAATCAAGCTCATTATTATATTATTCTAGAATGATGACGTTGAAAGAATCAATGCATGCATAAGTGTTTCATATCAAGAATCAACTATCAAATCATACTTATCTCAATATCTTGATCAGATCTAGATTGAATTTCGACTAATTGAAACATAATGCATAGAAAGAAAATATGCAAAAGAATTCTGTAAGTAATTTCAAGAAAGTGAAATGACTTGCATCTGCATCAGAACTGACTCATCTGATGACTTTTGTTTTGCTAACTATGATACTGTATATAGTATGTACATGATGTCAGAGATTAAACTAGAAATATTATCAATATAAAAGAATGATATTATTATTACTTGATAGAATTTAAATACAAGACATACATCAAATAATATATAAGATGAAAGACAAAGAATGAAAGAAAAGAATGAAAATCAAACTTCTATTATACATGAATCAGACAGAATCAAGACTAGACAGTAGTTTTAAAACTTAAGATTGTTGTAACTAGATTTAAATGATAATAACTAAATTGATGACTGTATTATGAGCATGTTAGAATTAAATAAAGCTCTTATAGCTTGCTAATTTTAATCAATTCACAATCAATGCTCAAGAGTTAAGTATGTAATGATTAGATTAAGTTCTAATTTGATTTATGTTCTAACTCTGAATAATGATCTGATTCATTGAACTGCAAACAGATTCATTGAACTCATGATGTTTGCAATTTATGTTCTAAATCTGAATGATGATCTGACATCATAACATGTAAAGACAAGAATCAAAAACTCATAAGTGCATTCAGTGAAAGACAATGAGTTTAATACTGTGCAGAAGATGTACAGCATGCTCATTATACTTATTATATAGAAAACTCATTCTATATTCTTGTAATAACAAGATGAACGAGTAAGTATTTAAAAGTTCTTTTCATTGTTAATCAATAAAGATTGATGTACAATGAATTCACAGAAAACACTGAAAGAATGAGATATTAATGTAATAAATTTGATTCATTCTTTTAATTGTATATTGTATGCTAAGCTCTAGATCGCAAACACGTCTTTCGTTGACAAGTCAAATGCTGATGATGTCAAACTAAACATTATAAAGACTTTAACTTTAAATGAATATTGAATTCATGTTGAAGAAGAAGCATTTATGATTTTCAAACTGCGTACTACTTGAACTTCTTGAGCGAAGAGAGTGAACATCAAAAAAGAAGAAAGAATCTGATATAGTAAGTCTGCTAAATCATTTAGCATCATCAACGATGCTTGAAGATATAAACAGTTTGTACAGTATATGCAAATCAAGCGCAGATTCTTAATGAAAATCATCATTAAAAGCATCGATGATTGAAATTTAAACTAGATAAATCAATATGTCATAAATCACTTGATTTTTGTACTATTTTTAAACATGTATGACAAAAAGAAATATCTTGTCATATATAACATAATTTACAGCAAAGATGATTTAACTGATTCAAATGAAAAAAGAGTGAAGATTGATTCAAACGTGTATAGCGAAAAGAAATATCTTATCATACATAACATAATTTGCAGCAAAGACAATTTATTCAATTCAAATGATAAAAAGAAACATTCAAAGAAACTTAACTATATATAACGATTTAGTAACAAAATGCGCGAACATTTAAAAAGATAACATAAGTAATATTGATGTGATGATTATCATAAGAAATAAAATCGATATTAGTTGAGTGCACAACTAAGTCAGTTAAGTGACAGCTAAGTGACAGTTAATAGTCAGCTAATAACTGAGAGAATCAACTAATTTCAATCATTAGCTGACACATGAGATTAACAGCTAACTCAGAAAAAGTCGGCAAAAATCAGCTAATATTGACTTTTTTCGCCTCATGATATTATCAATGTGATCTCAATCAACTTTGCTTCTTTCAGTTAATTGAGAAAAAGAAACTCATTAATATTATCATGATCAAAGTTGCTGTGTATCAAACTTTAGTCAAGAATAAGAAGATCAAGATTTTCTTTTTGATCATTAGTGAAATCAACAAAGTGCTTAGCTTAGTTGAAGATTTCATGAAACTGAATGAAATAATCTTTGTCATGTTGATCAACAACGAAATTTATCTGTATGAGATGCTGACTACGAATCTTCTGTAAGCTATGCTTGTCAAAAGAGCTGAACAATCTCATCAACATCAACAAAGCAGTAACAACACTTTACTCATGCGTTGAGCTTACACACAGTTGAAAAGTAAAACAATAACAACGCAGTCATTAACATGTTGAAACTTGCATATACACAAAAGAACAGCAATGTCTTTGCATACATGCTGTAACTCATATACAACATATATATATATATTGCAAAGATATGATTCAGCTTTTACACATATACAAATAGATGTGATGCAGTAAATTGATTGATTTTTCGCATTTTCAGATCGATTTACACGCAGCGCAATCACACACAGAGCAGTAACAGCGCTTTATTCACATGTTGAACTTATATACAACATATACATATATATTATGAAGGCATGACTCAGCTTTTGCACACATACAGACAGATGAGATGCAGTAAATCGATCAATTTTTCGCATTTTCAGAGCGATTTACATGTAACGTAATCACACACAGAGCAATAACAGCGCTTTATTCATATGTTGAACTCATATACAACATACATACATATATTGCGAAGATACAACTCAGCTTTTGCAAACATACACATCAATGCAATGCAGTAAATCAATTGATTTTTTTGATTTGCTGATTGATTTACATGCATTGCAAATACATGCATTGCAAATACATGCATTGCAAATACATGATACAATCTTTGCTCATATACACAGAACAACAGCAACGTCTTTGTGCATACGTTGTAACTCATATACATTACACACATATACATTACAAAGACACGACTCAGTTTTTGCACATTTACATGTCTGTGTGATGCAGTAAATTGATCGATTTTTTGCTTTATCAGATTAATTTACATACATCGCAATTACATACATTGCAAAGACACAATATAATCTTTGCTCATATACATAAAACAACAGCAACGTCTTTGCGCATATGCTGCAACTCACATACGTCACACATACATATTTTGCAAAGACATGACTCAGCTTTTGCATATTTACATGCTCATGTGATGCAGTAAATCAATTGATTTTTCGATTTTCTGATTGATTTACATGCATTGCAAATACATAAATCAAAGCTCATTTAGTTTGTTCAGCTGAGTGATCATACAGTGAACTCAAAAGCTTACGTTGAAGTGATCAACTTTCATTTACATAAATCAAAGCTCATTTAGCTTGCTTAGCTTAATAATCATATAAACAAGTTGAAAGTTCACGTCAAAGTGATCAGCTTTCATCTACATAAATCAAAGTTCATTTAGCTCACTTAGCTTAATGATCATACAGACAAGTTGAAAACTTATATTAAAGTGATCAGCTTTTATAATTTTGAATTGTTTATATGATCACTTGATCATATAAACAGCTTAAGCGCTTGTATGCACAATCTATTGATGTGACTGTTCAATGAAAAGATATACAGCAGCAATTATGACTAAATTACATGTAATTTAAAATACATACAGCGTTTAAATAGTGTCATAGTCATAGACTGCATGCACTTAATGAAGAAATAAAAATTAAAATTAAAATCTCTGTCATGTCATTAAATGAACTGAAGAAGAGGCTTTTGATAGTTTATCATGACTTTCTGAATGTTTTTGATAAAGAAAAGACAACGCAGTTGTTCTTGCATTGATCATACAATCATAAGATTAAATTAAAAGAAGAGAGTCAATTCTTTAAAAGTCAATTGTATTTCATGTTAAGCTACAAATTGCAAAAGATCAAAGAGTATTGTTAGAGATTTGTCTAAAGCAAGTCAGATAAAGATGTCATTTAACTAGAAGATAAATGCTAAGAAAGAAAGATAGTTATAGAAAAGAAACTGACTATATATGTATGTTTCTCAGTCAACGCTAGACTCAATAAAAACTAGTCAAGATAATGAAGTGAGAATAAATCTGACAAGAATAGAAGATTGAGTCTGACAAGACTAGAATTGTGACATTATTTCTTTTCTTCAACAATTCATGTTTGCATAAATGTATTTTCTGCTCAACTTGATTAATTGCTCAATCATGATTTCACAGACTCAGATTTGTTAAATCGTGATTGATTGAATTGTTGATTAGCGTGATTTGTTCAAGTATTAAATATGAAAAGCATTAATGATCTTCTGAGCGTTCATAAATTCATCATCATCAGCGTTGTATCAATTGAGATCATTGTCATAATCATTTCATTTGACTTTATACTAAAGTCATCTTTGATATCAACGAGAATTCAATATATCATAGATTTTTCACTCATTTTCATCGTTTATTACTATTGAATCTGAGAGTTCATTTTTTTGATCAGACAAGAAATTGTCGACGACAGAGCAAAGCAGATCAGAATAAAATACATCATGAACATGCATAAACTTTGATAATTTCAGTTTATATGAAGAGTTGATGAGATCTAAATTAATGAAAGAATCGAGCATTTTGTCATTTAGCTTCTTGAAAGATCTCGCTGTAATGATGTTTCTTTCATTCAGAAACGTCTTTGATTTGATCTTATAATTAACTTCTTTTCTATGCTTATTAACTTGTTTCATCATTTGTTCTCATGTTTTGACTAGTGACTCGCAAGCAAACTTCAATGTTTTGTTCATATGTTCAAATATATTCTCAACTTTAGTTGTCTGCAAGCGTTCATAAAAACTTTCATATTCAATGACATTAAGTTCAAAGCTTATACAAGAATGAAAGTCTTTATTTAGAAAGAAAGAGATCAAGAAAATGACTGAGAACAAAGCATTATTATTGATGAACTTGATCATGAGTAGTAGCTTAACTCAGTCATTCTGCATGTATGAACAGAAAGATTAAAGATGTCTTTCAATGTTCTGATTGACTTATTCACTTTAATCATCGATTTGAGAATGATAGACTGTAAAGAGTTGAAGATTAATGTTTAGTCTTTTGCAAAGCAACTTTCATAGAATGAAGATAAATTGAGAGTCTTGATTTGAAACAATGAAATCAATTAAATCATGTATTTAATATATTCATTGAAGCATTAGCTCAGCTGTTTTTTCTGCTGTAATTTTCTCGTCATCAATGAAGCAAGAAATATAATGTCGTTTCTTTGACAGTTTATATATCACTGTTAGTATGATGTTTTTATCTTTTGAAAAAGATAAGTCAATAATGAAATTCATGACTATGTTCTTTCATCACTGTTCAAGTATGAGTAAAGAATGTAGTAGTTCATTGAATTTATTTTGAGAAGTCTTTGATTATTGACAAATGTAGCAGTTTCAAATATATTGATTTATTATCTTTCACATTGAAAATCAATAGTAGTATCTTCTTATAATTTTCATCATTCTGAGAATTTCAAGATGATTAATAGAAGATTGATCATGAACTTTTCGAATTAACTTTATTTGAAGATGCTCATTGAAGAAAACTCATAAAAGATCACTTTGATATAGTATTTCGTTCTGAACTCAACAATTTCTTAATTTAGTATCTTTGTATTAAGCTTTATCTTTTAATACAACTTCATGAAGTAAAATACAATTCTTGTTGATTCTGTTAACTTCTAGAATCAATTGATAAATTAATTCATCATTTTCTTTCTCTTCTAGATCAGCGATTTTCATTCAATTCAACGTAAGAATCGTAGTTCGCTGATAGTGACATCATTCATTCTTGAAGCTTCTAGAAACTGAATTGACTCAATGAGTCAATGCATCAACTTTGATGTTTTATTTATCTGAGTGATACATAATTTTAAAGTTGAAGTCAATGAGCTTTTGTACTCAGCGCATTTAACGTTTACTTAGCTCTTTATCTTTCATTAATGATGTTAAAGCTTGATGATCAGTGAACATCTTGATGAGTAGCTTAGTCAATTTCAGCTCAGATCATTAATGCTTGAAGACATGAATGATTGCTAGTAGTTTCTTGTCATAAATCTTGTAATTGCACTCAGCAAGACTCAGATTCTTGCTGTAGTAAATCATTGAATGTAATGTTTCTTTGTCATCATACTGAGAAAGTATGTCATTGTTGACGTAGTTGAATGAGTTTGTTTCAAGAATAGTCTTTTTATTTTAATCAAAATGACGAAGAATAAAGATTTCAGTCATTTATTTCTTCATATGATCAAAGATTATTTGATAAGCTTAATCTTATTCAAATATCATTTCTTTTTGAGTTAGTTGAATCAGAGAATGAATAATCTTTGAAAAGTTTTTTATAAAATGTCAATAGAAATTGCAGAAGTTGATGAAGAACTGCATCTGAGTGAGATTTGTAGAAGTAAATCATTCAACTACTGCTTGTACTTTTCAAGAATTCATCTTTAGTTCTTTGATGAATAGCAATAGTTTCAGAAAGAAGATCTTCTGAACATGAAACTTGCATTTGTTTATATTCATCTGAAGATCAGTCTCTCATAGTTTATGTAGAATTAATTGTACATGTCGCTTATGTTTCTTCATTGTTTTGCTATAAATGATAATGTCATCTAGATAAATCTGACAAAACTGATGAAGATAGTCAAATAGCATGTCGTTCATATAATGTTGATAGAAAGTCAAGTTGTTGATTAATTCAAAAGACATCACGTGATATTTGTAGAAATCAAAAGAGATGATAAAGATAGTCAAATCTTCATTATTCAAATGCATATGCAGTTTGTTGAAGATAACAATGATGTTTAATCGAGTCAGATATTTGCTATCTTGAATACAAGCAAGAGTTTCGTCTATTAACGATAAGAAGTAGCGATTTCGTTTGATTAAAGCATTAAGCTTTCTGTAGTTTATACAGAAACGCAAGCTATTATCTTTCTTTTCAATGAATAGTATGAGCGAAGCATATGAAGCTGAGCTAGAAGATATAAAGTCTTTATTCAGATGCTTAATCAGATAATTCTTCATCTTTTGAAGCTTGTAGTCAGACATATGATAGAAATGACTTTAAGAAGATATTTTCTCGTTAATCAACTCAATTTTATGATCATAAAAACGATGAAAGAGTAGTTGATCAATCATTGCTCAATCAAACATGTCTAGATAGTCATGATATTTCAAAGAAAGCTTAGCTTTGACTTTCTTTAAGATCTTTTCATGTGAAAGCTCTTGTAAATTTACATTTTCAAGTTTATTTCTAGCTGTTTTTAGAAGTCGATTGATTTTCGTGATGATGATCGCGAAAGTAGTCACATTTGATCGTTTGACTAGTGATTTATATGCTGCAGTCTCTATCATTGCTATGTTCATTGAATTAAAAGACGAAGCAAAGTTGATTAAATTAAACAATTTCATGATTTTACTGAATAAAGATAACTTCTCGCTGAGTTGAGTGATGACAAAAAAGATAAATCTCTTTAGTATTTAAGTAAAGATCAAACTCTTCTGTTCTATCTCGATTTTCTTGCTTGAAAAAACAGTTGAATGAGCTTTGATATGAGCTTCGAAACTAGAAAATTGAAGATGATCATCTTTCATATCAATAGTCATCTTAATCTTGTTCATTCATGTTTTTTTCAAAAATCATCTGATGTTGATTTAATTGAGTGATCAACATAAAGATGAAATGCTTCATATGATCTTGAACAGTTAGATTCAGATAAATTGCATGAATAATAAGCTTTTTTGCATAATGATCATTGAATTCTCTTATTGATTTGAGCTTAATTAAAGATAAAGATTCAATTTGCAAATGATCATAAACATTCTGCGCGATTAATTCATCAATGAACGAATAGTCAGCTGCTTCAATATCAATCAATGACTTTAATGAGTAACTAATTTCATTGCTAGATAATACACATTCAATAGTCAAAGATTTTGAAGCAAAAAGATCATCTGAACTGCTCATTGTTGAAGAAATTAACACATCTTTCATCACATCTTTGATGAAAGTCACTAGTTTTTTGTCTCATTCTTTGATTTCTTTGTAAATAATTTCTTCTCTTCTTTTAACATGATGATCTCATTAAGACAAGAGATGAATGCACAAGATGTTGAAGTATTAGTTTTCAGATGAAAGCAGTTCTTTGAAAGATGACTCAATACTTTGCAGTTGAAGCAGATGATTGACATTCTTGATTATTTAGATTCAAGAATGAAAAAAGTAGCAAGTTGAACATAGCTAGTAGTTAAGACTGAAGCTGATGTTGATGAAGAAACAAAACGTTTTTTCGAAGCTGCTATCAATTTGACTGTTCATTGCTCATCACATAGCTGATAATTGACTTGTTATTTGTTATTTACATCTTGAAGAAAGATTTTAAGCTTATCAAGTGAGCTAAACTTTATAAGACAAACTGACAACACATTCTGAAGATGATTGTTGATTTTATTCTGAATGTTGTTCATCAGAGTGACATTGTCGTAGTTCAGAAAGCTGAACATTCTAGTGAATTCTGAATAAAAAGAGCTGAAGAGCTTGTTGAGCTGCTTTAAAGTGACATATTCATGATAATACTTTCAAATCAGATTCTGATCTTTGTAAATTTCTTTTAAATGTTTCAGTAACTTTGATAGAAATTGATAGAGTGAGAAAGCATTAACATGATGCTTTGCATAAATTTGCTGATCAGCATCATCTTCTAGTCTGAAAATCACATAAACAATATAAATCTTTTCAGTAAAATAATGATTTACGTTGACATTGAGCTTGTCAGCTATTTTGATGTTTCATGTCTTTCAAATAAAATCATTTATTTCAATAAAGATGAATGAATTCAAAAGCTTGATGAACTTGTGATGATCATTTTCATTTTCATTATCAAATAAAGTAAAAGATTCTTGTTGAAAGTAAGCTTCTTTCTGATTAACTCATTGCTCAGCTGATTGAATATCTTAATGAGACATAAATTGATCAGCTTGACGTTGTTTCACTCTGAAGTTCAATCACTCATCTTGTAACTAATTAATCTTTTTCTTTAGCTCATCATTTTTATCAAAAGCAACTTTTAGTTGTTTCACTCTCTTTTTGTGATCATCTTGTATGAGAAGTCAATGTTCATTAAGTTGTAAAGTTAAGTCTCATTGACTTCAAAGCTTATTCAACATATTAATGACTTCATCAAGTTAATTATTGACTCAATGAAACAGTTGTTTTTCAATGTTTATGTTTCATGAAATGACAGCTTTCTCAGCTTCAACTGAAGCATTAATGAGTAGAAGTGAAATTCTTCTATTAACAATGCTTTTAAGCAGATGAGTTGTTTGAAACTCAACTGACTTAACATCACATATCATTATGAAAGAAGATATAAGTTGTTGAGATAAAAGTAAATGAAAGATTAATGTTTTGAATTGATGTTTTTTGATGAGTGAAAATTCAAAGAATCTTTTGTGAATTTCAAATAATAATTAAGTGCTTTATTTAAAGAATTTCTTATGAATAGAATGATGAAAATGAATGTAGAATTGAAGAATTTCTTGCAATTTAAAATCATGATGCAAATTTGAAGAATTTCTTGCAAATTTTTCTTGATTTGATTTAATTTGAATTCATACACTTTTGTGACGTTGATTTAAACTCGACTCATGAGAGACTTTATGCTATTTATATGAATGAACAAAACTCTCTGAGAAATAAAATCGCTCGTCGACTATACAACGACTTCAACGTCATTGAAACAGTGAATTTTGAGACTATGTATCATGTTTGAATCTATAGCTTCTATTCAGCGCATGATGCTTGAGTAAACTCTTGATGAAAGTTTGTGCTGTTTGATTATAATGCATCATCTTTGCTCTGCTCTTCATTGATGATATTCTATACAATGATGTTTCAATTCAATTCTCGATTCAAAGACAAAAGACGTTTTCTTTGCATTTGTGATGTTCATGATTGTAACATACATAGAGCTGTGTTCTCTTACTCAATGATTATTATTCATTGCGCAGAGAAATATGTGATGAAAGAGAGATGCACATGATGAGAAGATAGAGTGTGATTGTATTGAGTAACTTTTTTCTTCTCTTGATTTAACTTATGTCACGTAGACGTTGAATGAATTGTTAGTATAAATATGCAATCACAATCATTTGATGTTTGACTCTGATCAATGAAAGAGAATGCATTCTGATCATTCTCTTGAGTTCTTGATTTTTCACGTAGATAGATGTATGACTTGACATCAAGTAAAGAAGATGAATTCAAGCTCTCTCAATATATCAGCATGATCAACGAGTCACTACTTCTTTGAACACTGTAGTCATGACTTTCAGACTGAAAACGACTATTTTATCTGATATCTTTTCATTAATTACTCAATAACACTGTCGATGTGATGAAGACGTTTCAGTATATTGATGCAATCAACAAGTTGCAAATTTCTCGATCACTTGTAGTCATGACTCTCATACTGAGATCGACTTTTTCACTAAATATCTTTTTATCTCTTACTGACATCAACATGTCATTAATCTTCTTTGTAGATTGATTGTGACTGTTAGAAAAGATGTTGTCGCGTAGATGAAAACTCTGCACAATCAACTTTTCTGCTTATGCAACACTCTAACATCGTTTGAATTACGTTAAATTGAGATCTCTTAACTCTTCTGACTTTTATTCAGAACATAGAATCAAAAGATTTATAGTCGACATCATGTACAGATGAATCTCGTTGTCAATCGCAAATTTTTCTTACTGAATAAATTGTTTTATATCATTTATTTGTCAATAGCAAAGTAGTAAATGATGAGCATTTATCTAATGTTAGAAATCTGTCTAAAGCAAGTCAGATAGAGATGTCATTTAACTAGAAAATAAATGCTAAGAAAGAAAGATAGCTACAGAAAAGAAGCTGACTACATATGTGTATTTCTCAGTCAACGCTAAACTCAATAAAAACTAGTTAAGATGACAAAGCGAGAATAAATCTGACAAGACTAAAAGATTGAATCTGACAAAGCTAAAATCATAACAAGTATTTAAAAGAGAATTTGAAAAAAAAGTTCATCACACTCAGCAAAGCTTCTTTTGCTTCGTCGATACTGTTTATCAAAAAGAAAGACAATAGTCTTTGCTTTTGCATGAACTATTGAAAACTGAATATTTTGATTAAAAGAAATTGTTATTTAATATTCTTAATAAACGAAGTACTAACTCAAATTTAAGACAGTAAGTATCTGACTTGACTTAATATTATCATCATGTTTAATAAACTGCACATGAGTTCAAAAAGCAAAGATTTAACTACTTTTATTACTTTCTTCAATATTTACAAGTATAGAATAATGCTCTTTGAATTGATCAATGAATCTGCTTTCTTTTAACACTATATCAATGATGTGTTGTTCAACTGTCTGCATAAATTCTGTCAAACATACTTGAATGATATTTTTATTTACAGTAAAACATTGAAAAAACATAGAACTCATATGAAAGAAGTGCTAGAAAAGCTTCGTAAAGTCAATTTACAAGTAAACATTGACAAGTGTGAATTCAAGATTTAGAAAATCTCGTTTTTTAAACTACTAATATTTATCAATGAACTGTGAATGAATTCTTGAAAAGTAGATGTAATTCAAAGCTGAAAAGTGTTTTAATCATTAACTTATGTGCAAATCTTCATTGATTTCTGCAATTTCTATTGATGATTCATAAAGAACTTTTCAAAAATTGCTTGACTCATGATAAAGCTGACTCAAAAAGATTATTTCTTTGAATAAATGAAAATCTGTCAGATGATTTTTGAAGAACTGAAGTAACAAGTGACAATAGCTTTTGTTCTGAAGCATTTCAACTCAATCAAAGAAGTTATTCTGAAAACTGACTTCTTGAACTATGTCAATGACAAAGTATTGTTTCAATATGATGATGAAGACATTTTACATTCAGTGATCTTCTATAGTAAGAACATGATTTTCGCAGAATGCAACTATGAAATCTATGACAAAGAACTGCTGATCATCATTTGCTGCTTGAAGTATTGACATTCTGAATTGAAATTTACAGATATTTCAATCAAGATCTTCATTAATCATCTGAATTTGAAGTACTTCATGATCATCAAAGAACTGACTTGATGATAGACTAAATGAGCTGAGAAGTTATTTAAATATAACTTCAAGATCATATATCAGTCAGAAAAATAGAATCTGAAAGTTAACATGCTGATCAGAATGTCAGCTGTTAAGTCAGTTGAAGCAAATGATGATCAAAAGCTATATCAGCATCAGATGCTATTGTCAAAAGACAAATTTGAACTGCAGTCAATAGAAGCTGATTAAGAAGATGATCAGAAAGCTGATCAAGATTTGACTCAAATCTTGCTCAGATCTGACTCAGAATCTGACTCAGATTCAAAACTTGAATCAAAAGTTAATTAAAATTTGATCAAAAAGATGATTTCTATTCAGAATCAGATTATAACAGAAAATTAAACGAATCAACTGTGTTTTAATATTTGAATAGTCATGAAACAGAACAGAAAAACTTGTCAAGATATTAATTTAGACAATTGCAAAGTACTTGATGAAGTACTTTGAAAAGATGATAGACTATAAGTTTCTCAGTTAATGATCACTTAATTAATAAGAAAAGCATATGATTTTTCAATCAATGAACATTCTGACATGAATTGAACATTGAACTTATTGAGATGATTATATTGCTGATTGAAGATGAGAATGATGATTAAGCATTACATTTTAAATTGTTATGTTTGTTGTAGATCAAAAGCATTGAAAGATCGAATTAATGAACTGCTGAAGTCATTGCTCATACTCAAGCAGCAATGACAGAACATATCATTAAACTTCATTATTAATCTATCAGAAAGTGATGAAAGCAACGCGATTCTAATAGTCATAGATTGATTGTCTAAGAAATGACACTATATATCATGTTGATCAGATGACAAAGAAATCTTCGCAGAATAAACAGTTAAGCTGTTGTTGATATAAGTCTTCAAAACTCATAAATTATCAAGAACAATAGTATTCAATCGCGATTCTCAATTCATATTAATTGTTTGAAAGTCTTTATGTTTGAGACTTGACATCAAGATGAAACTATCTATCAACTATCATTTGCAAATTAATGATTAAATGAAAAGAGCGAATCAGAATATGAAATTTCAAATGATATCTATGAAGTTACTGCTCATATATGCAAGATGATTGATTCGTCTGATTATTTATGACTGAATTTGTTGATAACAATGCTATTTCATCATCAATTGAACAATCAACGTTCTTTCTGAATAAGAGCTTTCACTTTCACATAAGCTTTGATTTGAATTCAACTGAATATGAAATCATTCAAGCAAGAATTGAAGCAAATAAAGCAAAGAATATATTTGAACATATGAAATAATCACTAGCGTTAATTAAACAAGCATTAGCAAGAGTCAGAGTTATCATGAAGAAACAGATTAACAAGCATTAAAAGAAAATAATTTACAAAATAAATGACATGATGTTTCTAGATTCTAGAAACATTATGATCTTATAATTGTCAAAGAAGTTAAATGATAAGATGCTAGAATTCTTCAAGATTCTGATCAAGATCAAACATGTTTATCAACTGAAATTATCATTAACTATAAAGATACATTCAAAGTTTGCATTAAATTTGCTGCAACTAAATTCAAAGAACTTTCTGAATGAACAATGAAATGAATCATTTGACTTTATAGTGATTGACAACGAAAATGAATGAAAGATGAAAAACATACTGAATTTCAGACATTATGAATGAGATAAATGATTATAATAGATTATCATCAAACATACATCTCTTTTTACTACACATACACTTCTTTTTACTACATATACATCTTTTTCAGATAGGTTTAGCGATCACTTAACTAGGTTCAGCAGCTCAAAAACAGACATCATACAGATACTTGATTTCATATGAACAACTCATCAAAAATGAAGTATCTTTGAAATCAATATGTTCTTCAAAGCTGATTTAAACTACATATCAAATTTGAAACACTTCATAGAAGTTTTCATCGTTTGAAGCTTTCTGCTGATGTTCAAATAGAGATTCAGTTGAAGCTTCATCAACATTTTCTTCACTCTCTTCACCTTCTCGATCTAGCTCTCTATCTCTATCTCTATCTCTATCTCTATTTCTATCTCTATCTCTCGCTGATGTTTGCTTTAGCTCTTGCTTAGTTTGTTGCTGCAGATGCGCTTCAACGCGTTCAAATTGACTTGGCTTGCGTTGAGTAAAGTTCTCTAGCTCATGTATTGACGACGACGATGAGCTTCTCATGACTCACATAGAGCTCACTCATCGAAAGAGATGCAAGATTCATGACGACGATGAGATAAAGTGAGTGATAGATAGTTGATTGATGAAAGAACATGTGCGCGTTGTTATGATTATTGAGCTGCTAGATCTAGTTGAGTAATCGCTAAATCTATCTTGAGAAAGACGTATATGTAGTAAAAAGAGATGTATGTGTAGTAAAAAGAGATGTATGTTTAGTGATAATCTTATAATATCATGTTAATTAAAAAGAATATAACGTTGATTTATATTGATACAACGTCAATGAAAGTGAATTCAAAGAATGCTTAAAAATTATAAATAACTTTCATGAATAATATTCAAACAAGTTAAGATAGAAATTAACTTAAGAAAGATTAATTAAACTGCAGCAATGAGAACATTGCTAAATGAAGAAAGAGAATAATGTTGTGATCATGCACTTTGAGTTAGTTTAACATAGATTGTGTCAGACTATTATAAACTAGTATAAAGCTGATGTTGACACGCTAGCGATCTAACATATCTTTGTGAGTAAAACTTACGACGTGTTGCATCTTCTTTCTTCTTCAGCTTTGAACTTCTAGTTAAAATACACTCATATAATTCACTTTATGCAAACTCATAACAAATTTAATCAACAACAAGATTTATCTGTATAAGATGCTGACTACGAATCTTCTGCAAGCTATGCTTGTCAAAAGAGCTGAACAATCTTATTAACATTGACAAAGTAGTAACAGTGCTTTACTCATGTGTTGAGTTCACACACAGTTGAAAAGCAAGACAATAACAACGTGATCATTAATACATTAAAGTTTGTATATACACAGAAGAACAGTAACATCTTTGCATACATGTTGCAATTTATATACAACATACACATATATATTGCGAAGACACGACTCAGCTTTTGCGCATATACAGACAGATGTGATGCAGTAAATTGATTGATTTTTCGCATTTTCAGATCGATTTACACGCAGCGTAATCACACATAGAGCAGTAACAGCACTTTATTCACACATTGAACTCATATATGTCACACACATATACATTGCAAAGACATGATTCAGCTTTTGCACATTTACAGACTTGCATGATGCAGCAAATTGATCAATTTTTCTCATTTTCAGATCAATTTACACACATTGCAATTACATACAAAGCAGTAACAACGCTTGACTCAGCATTAAGCTCATATACAACATTCACACATATATTGCAAAGACATGATTTAGCTTTTGTGCATTTACACGTTTGCATGATGCAATAAATCGATTGATTTTTTGCTTTATCAGATTGATTTACATGCATCGCAATCACATACATTGCAAAGACATGACACAATCTTTGCTTATATATACAGAATGACAGCAACGTTTTTGCGCATGCGTTGCAACTCATATACATGACACAATCTTTGCTTATATATACAGAATGACAGCAACGTTTTTGCGCATGCGCTGCAACTCATATACATCACATACATATACATTACAAAGACATGACTCAGCTTTTACGCATTTACACGCTCAAGTGATGCAGTAAATTGATCGATTTTCGCTTTATTGAATTGATGTACATGCATTGCAATCACATACACTGCGAAGACATGACACAATCTTTGCTCATATATACAGAACAACAGCAACGTCTTTGCGCATGCGTTGCAACTAATATACATCACACACATACACATTGCAAAAACACGACTCAGCTTTTGCGCATATACACATCTGTGCAATGCAGTAAATCAATCGATTTTTCGATTTTCTGATCGATTTACATGCGTTGCAAATACATAAATCAAAACTCATTTAGTTTATTCAACTGAGTAATTATACAGTGAATTTAAAAGTTCACATTGAAGTGATCAGCTTTCATCTACATAAATCAAAGTTCATTTAGCTCACTTAGCTTGATGATTATACAGACAAGTTGAAAGCTCACATCAAAGTGATCAGCTTTCACAATCTTGAATTGTTTATATGATCACTTGATTATATAAACAGCTTATGCACTCATATGCGCACTTTAATGATTTGACTACTTAATGAAAAGATATACTGCAGCGATTTTGACTAGATTACATGTAATTTAGCATACATACAGCGTCTAAATAGTGTCATAGTCATAGATTGCATGCACTTAATGAAGAAATAAAAAATAAAAATCATAACAAATTTAAAGATTTTTATTAAAAGCTTTTCAAAATCAGTGATGAAATTCATTTATACATGATACTAACTATGAATTTACTGTTTAGTTACAGTAAAGTTTAAAGATTATTAAAAGTTTGAATGATATTGAAATGTTGCTTAATGATGAAACATTATGCATTAATTGCATGCAGAGTTTTTATGATCTTGTAGATCTTGATAATCTCAATGTGCATGTTAGTGCTTGTTTATGCAAACTATCAATGTGATTGATCAATGAGAAGATATAAAGCAGCGACTTTGATCAAGATACATGTAATCTAACATATGCACAACGTCTAGACAGTGTCATAGTCATAGACTGCATGCACTTAATGAAGGGAAAAAAATGTGCATGTTATAAGCAATCTGCATGCAGATGAGAAAATTAAATAAAATGCAAAATTATGAGAGAAATTGCTTATGAAAATCTTTCAATTCAATATCTTGTCGCTGCATTTATGATGATGAAAACTGAGACAAAATACTTTTATGTTTAATTTATTACGAGTGATTAGTAGAAAGAACTTAAATCATGAACATTCTTTAAATTTATACGTTAACTACATATAAATTTCATTAAAACTACATGTTTGTTACTATGATATAAATAACTCATGAGTTTCATTAAGTTTAACATAAGCAAACTTAAGAATTTCATTAATATTGTTTGACAAATGTTCAAATATAAGCATTTTATACATAAATGATACATTAATGAAAAAACTTTGTTAAAAGAATAATAATAATAATAAATTCATACACTTTTGTGACATTGATTAGATTGACTTCTGAAAGATTCTATGCTATGTGTGTCGAGTGAACAAAACTCTCTGAGGTAGAAAATTGCTCACTGTCTATACGACTGCTACATGCAGTCGAGATGATAAAACTGAGACTATGTATCAAATTTGTTCGCGAAGATCACATGTTAAAGAATGAGTGTTCTTGTCATTCTAAACTGCTTCAGCAACTTCATTTTCATCATCATTCTCGCTGTTGTCTTGAGACTCTTCGTGATTGAGATGATGACTTGATAGTTCGTGAAGTCGACATCTCATAGTATATTCAATCGAAGATGCATTCAATTCAAGCAATGCGTCAGAATATGCTTGACTGTCTGATGACTTCATTTGCAGTTGCATCAAAGACTATTCACGCTCAACATGTTTCTTGAGTGCAGATAAACCTTCAGTTCTATACGTTCAATTTTGATGTGAATTGCAAGAGTGCTTTCAATCTTCTGAAAATCATCTTTTGTTAAAAGAAAAGAAATACAAATGAATTAATAAAGAATTGATGAAATTATATTATTTAATTAAAAGTGTAGCAGATGAACATTTTTACAAAATATAATTAATTTGCATGAGAAAAATCTTTACAAATAACATAAAACAGATGAGTTATACACTTTACAAGTGAAGTGAGCATCTGCAAGATGTGATATATAATGATGATAATTATTGACTTTAAGAATCTTATTTCTTCACTGAGTTTTAACTTTTAAATGTTTTGATGATAGAATTAACTTTTAATTAAAAACATTGTTTATATAATTTGAAAAAACAGTAACATATATTAGTGTGATTAAAGAAGAAATTGACTGTGATATGCATGCACATTGCTGACAAAATGTCTGCAACTTATGCTTAAGAAGTAAACTGTTAAAATTTGAGCAGCAAAAGATTTTATTTATTTTGAACTGTGAATTTGCTGTAAGAAAAACTTTCTGAGTAATTTCTTAAGTTTAAGAAAAAAAATCAGCATAGAAATCATGTCTTATATATGTTGCATGCAACATATACAACATATTTTCAATAAACACTATATTATATATATATATTTTAAAAACATGAATAATCACAACGCATGCAAAACAAACTTTTGAAAAAAGCATTATAAACAAGAGAGAAAAGATCAAGTAGATGAATAAACAACGATGAATTGCATAAGCAGCAGTAATGCTGATTCAATAATGATTGTGAGCAGCATTGACTCATCACAGAGAGACAGCAACGTAAGATTTAAATACTCATGCAATAATAAAATGAAAGTTATCAGCATCATTGATTTACTAACATAAACATCAATGTTAAAGAAAGAGAAGAACAAAGATCATTCATGAAAAAAAGTGATCTTAAAGCTGATTTAATGTTTTTGAAATGCTTCAGAAAGAAAGATTGAAAGTCAAGATGCATTCATTGCAAAGAATGTACAAAAGTTGAAAACATTCATTTAACTTCTTAATAAATAATTACAAACATAAGAAAATACATGTTTCATATTTGAAACATCATCATGAGTTGACGTAACAAGAAAAAAAGCAACAATAAAGAAGCAGCGACTCAGAAATAATCTGTTATCACTTTGCAAAAGATGTAAGATTTTAATGAAAATAATGAAAAGAAATGAAATGAAAAAGATATAAAAGAGATCAATTGATCAAATCTTTCAAGAAATCACAAATGTATCAATGATGCAACGAAATTTAATAATGTTGCTTTGTAAGCTTGAAAGTGAAGATATTGCACTTCACATGATGAATTCAAAAGCTTAAGCAACTTTAGAAAAGTCTCAAACATGAGTGAAGAGAATTGCAAGCTCAACGCATGTAGTGCATAAAAGCTTCGCGATACTAATACATGATGTACACATCACATTGAACATAAGTAATCAAAAGACAATCATCAAAAGATTGATAAAAAACAACGTGAAACTTCATGAAGAGTGCTGCTTCAAATGTGTAGACAAACATCACATCAAGAAGTGCATTGTGTTAATGAATAAAAGATGATGTGTGAACTGTAATAATAATCATGAACTTTGAAAACATTCATGTTTCAAGTGAAAACTACAGATAAAGCAATCAGAAGAAATCTTTCAAAACAAATTAATCAGATACTTTGAAATGTTGAAAAACAATTACTTATTCTCTTTTTTTTCTTTGAACTTCTTGAATTCAATGAATCTCATGAGTTCAATGAATATTTTGATGATGATAAGCAGTCAAGACGTTAATGAGTCAACATGATAAATGATGAAAGTCAAGAAGAGATGAGTTGATTGCTCTTCATGCATGATTAGCAACTCAGAAAACATGATGTTTGAATAAATACAGAAACATTAAGTCAGAAAATGCAAAAAATTCTTGATGATTAAAAGCATATAAAAAGCTGTCTTTGCACAGAGTCAACAACAATTACAAATAACTTTATGATGAATTAAATCTTTCTGCAAATTCTACAATATAACATTAGAAAATCATTAAAAATTCAGAAATCATTTTTGATAGACAGAAAAGTTCATATATTCAACATAATAGTCATTCAGAAACAAGATTGCAACATTAATGTTTCACAAATGTTTAACTTGACTCACAACTTCTTTCATCTAGTGAAAGACTCATCACTTCAAGCAAGAACATGCATTTATATCAACAAGTGTTTAAAACTCAATTAATAAGCTGCGAAAATCATTAAATCAAATATTTGCTTAATCAAGTTACAAACTAACAACTCAAAAGATGAAATACAGATGTTACAATTCATAAACGTTTACAATTCATGCTCACTGTCTATCATTTTCACAGAAGAATCATTTACTATTTCTCATTTAAATGAATTAATCAAAGATGATCACAATCAGCTAATCATAGAAGATTTTAATCTGCATCACTTACATTGAAAAGACAGAAAATACTTTATTTATTACATAGTGACTGATGCTTTACTAAACATCATTATGAATATGAGATTAAAGTTACTGCTTGAATCAGACACAATTACTAAAGAGATTCACAATCAGCTTACAACAATAAATTTAGCGTTTAACAGCAAGAAAATTCAATTCATGATATATAAATGCAAAATGAAAATCAATCTACATCAGAAATCTGATCATCTTTCAATTATCACGAAGTTATGTTTATGCACATCTTTCATGCAGCTCACAACTTGTTGATTATGAAAGAAAATGAACACAGAAGCATTAAATGCTCATTTAAAAATACATTTTTTCATTGATCATTTTCTTGATGATAAGACAGCAATAAATGACAGAGTAGTTGAGATCACTCATGCATTACAAGAGATCATTGAGAAGTATACTTCTTAAGCAAAGTCATTGAATTTTCTATCAAAAAGAGTAATCTAGACTCTTGCAGACTAGATTTATATTATTTTCGTCTGACATAAACCGGTAATAAAAGGCGATCTATTGCAGATTTCAAAATAGAAATTGAAAAATCTCTACACTAAAGTTATTGTCTACGTGAAACGCTCTGAATAAGAGGTTAAAGAAATATTTAAGTGATGTCAAGTGAATTTTCTAGAAGTTCGAAGCTTGAAACTCGGAAAAACTCTCTATGAAAAGAAATATAAAGAGTCGCTTTATGCGCTTTTTCTCGCCTCGTTTCGCGAATAGTAACGCGAAACTCAGTAGAAGCAATAGCTCAGCGTCAGAATTCAAAACATCAACGATAGAAATCAAAAAGTCAACGTTAGAGATTGAAACAGATTTATGAAATGAACTTAGCATGAGTTTGTCAACAAGCAAACAACTGCAGAACGACATTGTCAATTTATTTTGCAGTCAACAAAAATCGCTCACATCAGTAAATAGAAAAACGCAATACATGTTTAGTTCACTTGATGCATTGATGCTAAATTCACATGCAAACGCGCATAACAAATACAATCAATCTGCGAAATGCGAATTCGCAGCAAAAAGAGCAAACATGAGCGATTGTGAAATTCAAAGAAATGAAAAAGCGAAAAGTGATGAAAAGTTCGCAAAAAGAAGTTAGCATCGAAGTTAGTATGAGCAAGTGCTACAATGTCATCTCTAAAGAGATGCAGATAAAGAGACTGCGCGAAAGAATTGAATTTGCAGTCAATGAGCTAAGACAAGCAATATCAGAACAGAAAAAGACTATAAGTCATAGCTTAATCTACATTTGAAGAGCATGCAACAAAAGCATAGAAAACTCGATTCAGAAGCAAATAAATCGACTTCAAAGTCAAATAAACAACAAACTGAAGATCATTCTACAATTGATTCAACAAAATGCTGAAAACATCAAAAAGAGAATCAATGCAAAGCAAATGACAGAGAATTTGCAAATGTTGCAGAAGACGCAGGTTTTGCAAACGTTGCAAGTCATGCAAAATTCGCAAAAATCAACGCAGAAGCTCACATATGTGCAAAAAGCAGCTCAAGTCACAGATGCAAATGCAAATGTAAATGCAAATGCAGGCGAATGAAATCTGATTATCAAGAAATTCTCGTCAAAATCACAAGAAATATCATATTGCGAAAAAAGACTCATTGTCAATTTCAAAAATGAGAACTGAACGTTGAAGACGATGAAAATGCGAGATTTGATGAATAACACATTGAAAAAGGCGAAAATCGATCTAAGAGTCGTCACAATAGTCAAAACGCTAAAGAAAAACAACATTGTTTTGATGATCTTGAAAAAATACATCGCAGATGTCTTACTAGCGTAAAGAGCAATATGAGAGCATGTTTTTGATGTTAAAAGCATTAAGAAAGATGAGAAATGACACAAAATAGTCATACACAGTCTGAAAATCGAAATCTTCAACATGAAAATCGAAATGAAATATCTGAGAATTGAGCTAGAGAAGTACAATTCTGAATTGAAGCTGATAATCAATTCAATATGATTATCAAAAGATAAAAATAAAGCAAGAAAGAATTATGCTTTGACGATACTGACGTTCAAAATCGAAGCAGAAGTGCAAAGATATCTGAAAAAACGACTTTTAGCTGCGAGATCAACATATCAAACAGTCGAATATTGAGACTATCAATCAAATGATCAATGTCAAAAATGTCAAACATTCAAGCATTTGCAGAACAAATGTAACAGATCATCAAGATGCTTGTACTGCGAGCGAAATCATCAGATCTGAAATCATAAATGTCAATTATTTACATGCAAAGATGAGCAATCATGCAATCACATGATTTCTAAATGTTGCAACTGTCAAAATGCGCACTTCGCAAATAGTGCAATGTGCAAAACATATCAGGCAGCTCAGTCTATTAGCTCACAAAAAGATCATTTAGTCACGAAATTGTAATGAGTATTGCATTCAAAATGTCACAAAACAATGCAAATGACAAAAGCTTTGCAAACATGTTGAATATTTGAATTCTACAGCACAATTGCGCAAGATCAACGCAAATTATGCATGCATGCATGAAATTTGCGAAAAACAAGACAGACATTGTTATACTACAAGAATCATGAATGAGAGACGAAAATATAACAATTTCGCATTCATCATTTATCTGCATCAAATCAAATGTTCAGAATACTCATGTCAGAGTATTGATATTTGTTACGAAAAACGCAAAGAAATTTACATGCACATCAAGATCAGACATAGTCAATAGCAAAAATATGCAAGCAATATCAATAGCGAACAATAAAATTCAGAGAGAAATTTTATTGTTCAATATTTACAACGAAAAGTCACAAAACGTAAATGATGAGCAATTATACATGATTGAGCGAGAATTAGCAAAAGTTATGCTAAATTCTGAGCAAAAAGTTATTATTGTCGAAGACTTAAATGCACATCATAGCTGATGAAACGCAAAAATTTCAAACTCTATTAGAACGAAAGCATTAATAAAGTGAGTAAATTTACATAAATGCAATCTGATTAACACTTCTGATATAAACACATATCACAGCTATTCAAATCAGTCAAGCTCAGTACTTGATTTAGCATTTGCATCAAAGAATATGCA
>JAABUU010000705.1_pt1 | contig 70457 bp, 39 predicted proteins | sample 5559301 | NCBI WGS metagenome assembly JAABUU01 (sample SAMN10711884, study PRJNA513360) | rock metagenome | isolation source: Antarctica rocks | place: Antarctica: Victoria Land, Richard Nunatak white
GCCTTCTCGCGCGCGTACGTCACGGCATCGTACACGGCGACGGGGTCGAAGCCGTCGACGATCAATCCTTCGATGCCGTAGCCCTTCGCGCGCAACGCGACGTCTTCGACCGCCATCTGCTTGTTTTGCGGCGTGGAGATCGCCCAACGGTTGTTCTCGCACAGAAACACGACCGGCAGACGCTGCACGGCGGCGAAGTTGACCGCCTCGTGCCACTCGCCTTCGCTCGTCGCGCCGTCGCCGAACGTACAGAGCGCGATGCGGTCGCCTTCACCCCGCAGTTTGTACGCATACGCCGCCCCGACGGCGTGGGTGCACTGCGAGGCGATGATCGATGACAGCGTCGCGATGCCTTTGGCATGGTCGCTGACGTGATTGATGATCTGACGACCCAGCGTCTTGTCGGTCGCGCGCGCAAACTGCGAGCGAAACACGTCGCGCAGCTCGAAGCCGCAGGCCAGCACGATGCCCGTATTGCGGTAGTAAACCCACAGCGTATCGCGACCGCGGACGAAGGCGAGACCCGCGCCGGCTTGCACCGCTTCATGACCTTCCGAACCCATCGCGATCGGAATCTTGCCCTGCCGGTTGAGTTGAAAGCCGCGCGTGTCGACGGCGCGCTGCAACAGCATGTTATGCAGCATGGCAAGCAGCAATGCGTGATCTTTGCTCGATGCCGGATCGGCGTTCGTGTCGGCGACTCTATGCGTTTTGATGGCAATCCTCGCTTTCTAGGAGACTCTGATTTGCCGCAGGGCGAGGAGCCTAGCGCCGAAGTGGCCTTCGGATTCGCTTCGCGAATCCCGGCACAAGGTGCCGCGCCCTTCGGGCGGGATTCGGCCGCAGCCGAATCCTGCCATGAGGCTCGTAGCGACGACGCCATGCGGCAATCAGAGTCTCCTAGCTCACGGACGTTCGAGCAGGACGGCTATTCCCTGTCCGACGCCGATGCACATCGTCGCGATCGCCCGGCGCGCATCACGAAGCTCGAGATCGAGTGAGGCGGTCAAGGCCAGCCGCGCGCCGCTCATGCCGAGCGGATGGCCGAGCGCGATCGCACCGCCGTTGGGATTGACGTGGTCGGCATCATCGGGCAAACCGAGTTCGCGCAGCACGGCGAGCGACTGCGCAGCGAAAGCTTCGTTGAGTTCGATCAGGTCGACATCGGCGAGCCGCAGTTTCGTGCGTCCGAGGAGTCCCCGCACCGCCGCAATCGGGCCGATGCCCATGACGCGCGGCGGCACACCGGCAGTCACTGCCGCGACCACACGCGCGCGTGGGACGAGCCCGTAGCGTTCGACCGCGGCTTCCGATGCGACGATCATCGCAGCTGCGCCGTCGTTGATGCCCGACGCGTTCCCTGCGGTAACGCTCCCGCCGCTGCGGAAGGGCGCGCGTAGCGCGGCCAACTTTTCGAGCGTCGTATCGGGGCGCAGTTGCTCGTCGCGGTCGACGACGACCGTCGTCCCTTTCTTGGGCGTCGTCGGCACCGGCACGATTTCGCGCGCGAAACGGCCGTCGTCTGCGGCCACACTGGCTCGTTGCTGCGAGCGCAACGCGAAGGCATCTTGGTCGCCGCGTGAGATCGCAAACTCCGCTGCCACGTTTTCAGCAGTCTCCGGCATGCTGTCGATGCCGAACGCGTGCTGGAGCGCCGGATTGACGAAGCGCCAGCCGATCGTCGTATCGTAGACGGCGTGCTCGCGTGCGAAAGCGCTGCCGGCTTTGGGCATCACGAACGGTGCACGCGTCATGCTTTCCACGCCGCCCGCAATGCACAGGTCCGCATCGCCTGCGCGAATGGTGCGGGCGGCGATCGCAACGGCATCGAGCCCCGAACCGCACAGCCGATTGACGGTCGACCCGGGCGTGCGTTCCGGCAGACCGGCGAGCAACACCGCCATGCGCGCGACGTTGCGGTTGTCCTCGCCCGCCTGGTTCGCGCACCCGAGATACACATCGTCGACGGCGTGCCATGCGACGCGAGGATTGCGCTCGACAAGCGTCCGCAGAACGTGCGCCGCGAGATCGTCGGGCCGCACTGAGGCAAGAACTCCGCCGTACTTGCCGATCGGCGTCCGTACGCCGTCACAGATAAACGCTTGCGTCAGATCGTTTCCTCCCGCGGCGGCTTCGCGGCACGCGCACGAACGTCCGCCTCGCGATCTCGCCGTTCGGTTCGTCAGTCGTCGTCGGGAGACATGGCTTCGGGCCCGTGCACGAACGAAGCCGGCGCGCGACGGACGGACGCAGGCGTGAACGCAGAAGGCGATTGAGAAAAATTGAAGCAGTCGCCGAGGTCGTCGGCTCGTGCGTCGCTTGCTCCCAAAGTTGCTAGACCGAAGTTCCGTTCCGTGAACTTCAAGATGCTGCCGAACTCGTGCTGCACGTGCGAGACGTAACCTCGTTTAGCGTACGGCGAGACGACGATCAGCGGCACGCGAAAGCCGAGTCCCATGGCATCGACCTGCGGCGGCACGACGTGATCGAACCAGCCGCCCCAATCGTCCCACACGATGAAGATCGCCGTCGAGTTCCAGTCCGGGCCGTGCCCGATCGCGTCGACCACGGACGCGACCCACTGCGGTCCGCTCGTCGAGCGGCTACCGGCATGGTCGGAGTTCGCGAGCGTCGGCGCCACCCACGTCACGGCGGGCAGGTTGCCATTCGGCGCATCGGTCAAGATCGAAGTTTCCGGCGTGACGACATCGTTCGTCCAGTCGGCGCCGTAGCGAATATGCTTGATGGCATCGTAGGCTGACCAGATTCCGCCCGACGACCCTACGGTAGGTGCGTAGTAGCGCCAACTCACGCCGGCAGCGTCCATCTCGTCGGCCAACGTCGTATAATCGAAGCACGGAAACGGTCCGGGGACATCGTTGCCGTTCGGGCCGAGCAACGCGACGGTCGTTCCGGGCGGATCGTCGCAACCCCAGCCGCCGAATCCACCACTGTTCGGGTTTTCATCGGCGTTCTGACCCGGTGCGAACTGCGCCGAGGCAGCCGTCAGATAAAGATGCGCGGGGAAACTCGGTCCACTATTGGACTGAAACGTGTTGTCGCCGAGCGTGTACGTGCGCGCGAGATCCCAATACGGTTGCGTCTCGGATATCGGGACATACGCGTAGGGAAAGTCGGGCGGCTGACCGGCCGGAGAACCGCGATCAAAGAAAAGGTTGCCGCCGGCGTACTGCCGCTCCCAATTCAAGTGCGAATGATTGATGTCTTGCGGATCGGTGAGGCTGTTCGGATGTAAGGCAACGACTTGCCCGGTGCTGAGTCTGGCGCTTTGCACGCTGTTCGCGCCTGGAAACCCGTTGAAGAGCGTATCGAACGTGCGGTTCTCTTGGATGATGATGACGACGTGCTTGATCGGTCCGCTTGTCGTCGGCGAGGTCGGCGGAAGCGGACCGGGCGGGGAGTTACTCCCGCCGCCGCCGCAGCCGGCGAGTCCGAGCAACAGCGCCGGGAACAGCGCCGACAATAGCTCTGGACGGTTCACGAACCGCCGTACGCATTGAAGTTCTGCTACCCATGGACTATCAAACGCACCGTGCCTGCGGTGCATTGCGTTCAATCGACGGTGGTCGGCAGGGTTGCTCACCCGAGCGAATGCGCGGCGCGATCGTAATCGACGCGCACTTCATCCGTGACGGGGTAGCTCTGACAGGTTAGGATGAAGCCGCGGCGCACCTCGTAGTCCTCGAGCGCGAAGTTGCGGTCCATGTCGACTTCGCCGCTGACGAGCACGGCGCGACAGGTCGCACATACTCCCCCCTTGCACGAGTACGGCAACTCGATCCCCGCACGCAGGCCGGCATCCAACACGGTTTCGGCTCCCTTGGCGATGCCGAAACGACGTTCGCGGCCGTCGATGACGACCGTGGCGGCGATTTCTTCGCTACGTTCTTCCGGCGGCCGCAGCCGCGGCGCGCGCACGCTCGTTCCGGCGGCGAGGAACAACTCGATCTTGACGTTCTCGGAAGGCATGCCGTGCGCGAGCAGCGATTCGCGCACGTCGCGCGACATCGCTTCGGGGCCGCAGACGAAGGCGACATCGACCGTCGCGAGATCGATCCACGAAGCGAACAGCGCGTCGCTCTTCGCGCGGTCGATGCGACCGCCGAACAATTCAATATCCTGTCCTTCCCGGCTCATCACGAAGGCAAGCGAAAGCCGCTCGAGGTAGGTGTCCTTGAGGTCCTGCAGCTCGTCGCGGAACATCATGCTCGAGCTTGCGCGGTTGCCGTAGACGAGCGTAAAGCGGCTGTGCGGTTCGAGGGCGAGCGTCGTCCTCAAAATCGAGAGGATCGGCGTAATGCCGCTGCCGGCCGCGATTCCGAGATAGTGACGCTGCAGCTCGGGAGCCAGCGCAACCGTGAAGCGTCCCTCGGGCGGCGCGACGGCGATTGTCGCGCCAGGCACGAGCGCCTGGTGCGCCCAGCTCGAAAACATGCCGCCTGCCACACGTTTGATCGCGACGCGCAAGCGCTCTTCATGCGCGCCCGAACATATCGAATATGACCGGCGCACGTCTTCACCGTCGACCTCGGCTCGCAACGTGACGTACTGTCCGTGCGCGAACCGAAATCGTTCGCGCAGTTCGGCCGGCACGTCGAAGGTGACGGCGACCGCCTCACGGGTCTGCGGCACGATCTCGGCAACGCGTAAGGGGTAGAACGCGCCCGCTAGCTTTTCAATGACACTTGAAATAGTCGAAGGGCTCCGCACAGGCGTTGCAACGGTAGAGTGCCTTGCACGGCGTCGACCCGAACTCGCTCGTGCGCGACGCGTCGACGGATCCGCAGCGGGGGCAGGCGACGGGGCGGCTCGCGCCGCGGCGCAGCAGCGCGAGTTCGGTTCCGGGAGCAACGTCGCCCGACGTACCGACCGGCGGTGCAATACCGTATGCGCGCAGTTTTTCGCGCGCGGCGGCGGACAGCCAATCCGTCGTCCACGGTGGATCGAGTTGCGTGCGCAGGCGAACGTCGCGCACGCCGCGTTCGTGCAAGGCATTCACGATGTCCCGGCCGATCACGGCCGTCGCCGGACACCCCGTATATGTCGGCGTGATCGTCACGTCGAGCGCCGCGTCTGCATCGTCCGAACTCCATGCGACCTCGCGAACGATGCCCAGATCGACCACGGAAACGGCCGGCACTTCCGGATCCGGAACATCGCCGAGCCACTCCCACACGCGTTCGAGGGAGATCGGCGCGAGCGAGAGCGGCGCGCGCGTTACCATGCGCTGCCCGGCACGCTACGGCGAACGGACTGCATCTCGGCGAGCAGATAACTCAGGTGTTCCGAATGCGCGCCGCGCTTACCGCCACGTTGCATCCAACCGTCGGGCGGCTGCGCGAGTGTTGCCTGCGCCAGTACCTCCGCGACGTTTCGCGACCACGCGTCATGCAGCGTCGGCGGATCGAAGCCGATACCACGTTCGACCATCTCGGCATCGACGGCATCGGGCTCAAAAAGTTCGCCCACGTAGGGCCAAAGTGCATCGAGTGCCGCTTGAATGCGCGCGCGGCTGGTGTCGGTACCGTCGCCGAGGCGGACGATCCAATCCGCGCTGCGCCGTACATGATACGTTGCCTCCTTACGAACTTTTCGCGCAAGCGCAGCAATCCGCGCATCCGACGACTCGCTTAACTTCTCGAGCGCGAGCACATGCCACACGTCGAACAGGAACTGGCGTCCGAGCGTATCGGCGAAATTGCCGTTGGGCCGCTCGACGAGCAGCGCGTTGTGAAACTCGCGGTCGCTGCGCGAGAAGGCGAGCGCATCTTCATCGCGGCCTTGACCCTCGCATTCGCCGGCATACGAAAGCCAGGCACGCGCTTCGCCGATGAGGTCGAGCGCGACGTTCGTGAGCGCCAGGTCCTCTTCGACGATCGGCGCGTGTCCGGTCCACGCTCCAAGCTGCTGACCGAGTACGAGTGCGCTGTCGGCGAAGCGCAGCAGATATTGAACTAACGGATCATGTCCGGCCGTCGCCGTCACAAGTGCTTCACGCCTTCGGGTACCGTGAAGAACGTCGGATGGCGGTACACCTTGTCTTCGGCGGGGTCGAAGAACGCGCCACGTTCTTCGGGGACGCTTGCCCTGATGGCGGCTGCCGGGACAACCCAGATACTCGTCCCCTCGTTACGACGCGTGTAGACGTCGCGCGCGTTCTGCAACGCCATCATCGCGTCGGCCGCGTGCAGGCTGCCGACGTGCTTGTGCGCGAGCCCGTGATCGCTGCGGATGAAGACTTCCCACAGCGGCCAGTCGCGCCGCTCGTTCGCCGTCACGCTCACGCCGCGCTGCCGGCCGCTTTCGGTTCGCCGGGCCGCCGCGCGTGCTTGTCGGCATGAGCGAGCGCTGCTTCGCGCACCCATGCGCCGTCCTCCCAGGCTTCGACGCGCGCCCGCAGGCGGTCGCGATTGCACGGGCCGTCGCCGCGCACGACGCGATAAAACTCATCCCAATCGACCGCGCCGAAATCGTAATGTTCCCGTTCGCCGTTCCAGCGCAGATCGCGATCGGGAATCACGAGACCGAGCGCATCCGCTTGCGGCGCCGTCTGATCGATGAAACGCTGACGCAGATCATCGTTGCTAAAGAGCTTGATCTTCCAGTGCATCGATTGCTCGCTGTTGGGTGAAGCGCTGTCGGGCGGCCCGAACATCATCACCGACGGCCACCACCAACGGTCGAGCGCATCCTGCGCCATCGCCTTTTGTTGCTCGGTTCCGGCGCACAGCTTGACCATCACGTCGAAGCCCTGACGCTGATGGAAACTCTCCTCCTTGCAGATGCGCGTCATGGCCCGCGCGTACGGCCCGTACGAGCAACGCGTCAACGGAATCTGATTGATGATCGCGGCCCCGTCGACGAGCCAACCGATCGCGCCGACGTCGGCCCACGTCAACGTCGGATAGTTGAAGATGCTCGAATACTTGGCGCGCCCGCCGAGCAGCGCTTCGGTCAGTTCGTCGCGCGACACGCCGAGGGTTTCGGCCGCGCTGTACAGGTACAAGCCGTGGCCGGCTTCGTCTTGCACTTTCGCGAGCAGGATCAGCTTCCGTTCGAGCGACGGCGCCCGCGTGATCCAGTTGCCCTCCGGCAGCATGCCGACGATCTCCGAGTGGGCGTGCTGCGAAATCTGCCGTACGAGCGTCTTACGGTAGGCCTCGGGCATCCAATCCTTCGGTTCGATCGTGACCCCGCGATCGAGCTTCTCATCGAAGAGCCGCTGCTGTTCGCTTGCCGCACCTGCAGCTTCAACATCGACCATCTGCGTGTACACTAGATCACCTCTGCTTCGCTACGTGAGGAGGTAGTTATTCATCGTCTCCGCCTCGCGACAGTGACAAGGCAGTTATTGATGAATCACTTCGGCGGGCGAGTCGTTTCGCGACGGCTCCGAAGGCGACGCCTCGTCGCGGTGGGCGTTTAATGTCAGAAGATCGTAGGCGGCGACGATTTCATCGTGTTGGTTTGTGACTTCGACGTCCCAGCGCACTTCGCCATATTCCGGTTTGCGCGGCGTTTTCGACTTGACGGTCAGACGCACGCGGATCGTGTCGCCGGGTTCGACGGGTTTCGTAAAACGCAGATTGTCGAGACCGTAGTTCGCAAGGACCGGGCCGGGCGACGGTTCGACGAAGAGCCCGGCGGCAAACGACAACACGAGGTAGCCGTGTGCGACACGGCCCGGAAAGAACGGGTTCGCGCTCGCGGCTTCTTCGTTCATGTGCGCGTAGAACGTATCGCCGGTGAAGGCCGCGAAATGCTCGATGTCCTCGAGCGTGATCGTGCGCGGCGCAGTGTGAACGGTCTCGCCGACTTCGAGATCGTCGTACGAGCGCCGGAATGGATGGGCCTCGTTCTTGGTCTCGGCTGCACCGCGGGTCCACGTGTGCGTCAGCGCAGCCAAACGCGTCGGCGAACCCTGTACGGCCGTGCGCTGCATGTAATGAAAGACGCCGCGCAGGCCGCCCATTTCTTCGCCGCCCCCGGCTCGACCAGGGCCGCCGTGCACGAGCCCGGGCAGCGGCGAACCGTGACCGGTCGATTCCTTCGCGCAATCACGATCGATCGCGACGATTCGCCCGTGATAGGCGCCGAGGCCGAGGATGAGATCGCTTGCGGCTTCGCGATCGTACGTGTAAACCGACGCGCAGAGGCTGCCCTCACCGCGAGCCGCGAGTTCGATCGCTTCATCGACGCCGTCGTATGCCATCAGCGTGCTGACCGGCCCGAACGCTTCAACTTCGTGAATATTGGTCGCCGTAAGCGGACGTTCGCAACCGAGCAGCAACGGCGCAAGGAACGCGCCGCGCTCCGCATCGGCGCCGCGCAGCTCGACGTGCTCGGGATCGCCGTAGATCGACTCCGTCTCGCCGCGCAGGATCGCGACCGCGGCGCGTACCGCATCGCGTTGACTCAGACTCGCAAGCGCTCCCATCCGTACGTCTTCGCGCCGCGGATCACCGACGACGATCGCTCCGAGCTTCTTCTGCAGCGCCTCGGCCGCCGCGTCGTAGTACGCGCGCGGCACGAGCGCGCGTCGAATCGCCGTGCACTTTTGACCGGCCTTGCTTGTCATCTCGCGCATCACTTCAGTAATGAATAAATCGAACTCCGGGCTTCCCGGACCGGCATCGGGTCCGAGCACCGCCGCATTGAGGGAGTCGCGTTCGGCGATGAAACGGACGGCATTGCGGCCGATCGCGGGATGGTCGCGCAGCGTAAGCGACGTCGCAAGAGAACCGGTAAACGAAACGACGTCCTGTCCGCTCAGATGGTCGAGCAGATCGCCCGTGCTGCCGACGATCAGCTGCACCGCGCCGTCGGGCAAAATCCCCGAGGCGACGATCATTTCGAACATTGCCTGCGTGAGGTACGAGGTCGCCGTCGCCGGCTTGACGATGGCCGGCATGCCCGCGAGCAGCGCCGGCGCCAACTTCTCGAGCATCCCCCAACAGGGGAAGTTGTAGGCATTGATGTGAACGGCAACGCCGCGCAGCGGCGTCATGACGTGCCGGCCGACGAACGTGCCGCCCTTGGAAAGCTGCTCTTGCGCGCCGTCGAGCGCAAAGCGTTCGTCGGGCAGTTCTCGGCGTCCACGCGACGCGTAGGCGAAAAGCGTACCGATGCCGCCGTCGATGTCGAAGAAATGATCGCGCTTGGTGGCGCCCGTTTCGAACGACAGCGCGTACAGCGGTTCGCGTCGGTCGTTGAGGTAGAGTGCAAGCGCCTTAAGCATCGCAGCGCGTTGATGGAAGGTCAGGGCGCGCAACGCCGGACCGCCGATGCGTCGAGCGTGCTGCACCATTCCGGGGAAGTCGAGTCCGTGGCTGCTCGCACGCGCAATCGTGTGGCCGTCGATCGCGCTCGGCAATTCGGCAGCTTCGCCGTTGCCTTTCAGCCAGCGTCCTTCGGCGTAACTGGGCAGCGTTGCAATCACGTATCGTCTTCCCCTACCGAACGGTTAGTAGCGGGTTCATTGTACTCCTTATCCAGGCCGGCGGTCAATCCGCCGAAGGCGAGTCGAGTGAGGCCATCCACCACGGCGCCGGGGGACAGCCGGCCGCCCGGTCGGTACCATTCGACGAGCGAGTTGCACATCCCGAAGATCAGCCGTACCGCAAGCGACGGGTCGAGATCGGTTGCGATCGCCCCCTCTTCTTGCGCTTCGCGCACGAGCGCCGTCGCGGCGCGGTCAAAGGCCCGCCGCCGAGCGATCGCTTCTCGTTCCGAGGCCGAATTGCCGCGGACGCGCACGAGGACCGTGAGTTCGGGCAACACGTCGAGCGCCACTTCGGCAACGCGCCGCACGAGATAATGCAGCCGCACAATCGCCGGACCCTCGCGTGCGCCGACTTCTCCGAGCGTTCCAAAAAGCGCGTCGAGCGCACGCGAAAGGCCACGTGCTAGGAGCGCTTCTTTGCCGGAAACGTGATGGTAGATCGCGGCTTTTGTGATGCCCGCAGCGGCGGCGACGTCGTCCATCGTCGCGCCATCGAACCCGCGTTCGGCGAATACGCGCAGCGCGACGTCGGTCAGCCCGTCGAGATCGTACGGACGGCGCGCGACGCGTTCGTTCATCTCGTGCGCTTCTCGCGTCGGCTACCCTTCACGCCTTCACGCCCAGGGCGTGACAGGCCCGCACGAGCGAAAGATCGAGCGACCAGAGACGGCAGTTTGAGATCAGCGCGGAGGCGAGCAGGTGAGCGTCGATCCAACCAATGCCTTTTCCCCAAAGCTTCCGATCTTCGATAAGGCGCAGAACGTCTTCATGCGTTGCGGTACGCGCCGCCGGTAACGCACCCAGATCGGCCAAAATGCGCGTGCGGCTCCGCAGGCCACCGCAGGAGAGTTCGCCGACCACGAACGGGTGCGTGAGGACCAGTTCTTCCTCCAGCATGTCGCCGAGTTTTCGGTTGCCGGATCGGAAATGATCGATCCAAACCGACGTGTCGATCAGAATCACGCGCGCGCGCTGGGCCGTCGCCTGGGCACGCTCCGAAGTTTCGGCTCACTCCCGCCGAGGGTGCGCAAGCGCCTCGCCGCCTCCCGCGCGATAAGAGCCTCGAGGCCGGCGTGAACTAGACCCGTTTTCTCCCGGATCCCGGTCGCTTCCCGAGCCCGCTCGAGCAGAGCGTCGTCGAGTATCAGGGTGGTGCGCATATGCATAAATATGCTTATTTAGTATGCATACGTCAAGAGCCAACGGTCGGCGGCCGAGCTCGGGATCTTGTCTAGCTCTAGTCGGGAACCTAGCGTGACCGTGCAGATCCGGCAATTGTAATCAGGATTGGTGGAATGACAATGGGCCCGTTGAAGATACGCAAAGCGACCGGTTCGGGTGCTCCGGCGCTACGGAATCTTCGCAACGAAGATCGAGTCGACACCATGGTAGCGGCCTACACCCGCGACCCGACCGTCTGGACTGAGATCGAAGGCTGCTTCGAAATGCCAATCGCGTTGTCTCAGGAGATCGTCGAGAGTCTTCAAGTGTCCGTCGTGCCAGAGAAACGCGTCGAATCGGCCCTTGCGCTCGAGCATGCCGACGACGCGCCCATGCTCGTCGACTGCATGCGCTATACTGTTGAACCCGGCGGGCCCAATGTCGACTGCGTGCCCATCAGTCCGCCAGAGTCTCGCGCGCACGGCATGCTCGAATGCCCCTTGGTCGAACTCGGGATAACGGTCCGCTCCTACGGCCGTGCTATCCGCGGCGACGTCGAGCGCGACGCCCGGGCCCAATTCCTGTAATCGTCGATCGTACCAGCGCACGGCGACATACCGCGCTCGGTCGAAAACCAACGTTACGCTCGATTGATACCTGCCATGATAGACGCGCCATCCAGCCGCGTACCTACCACGAAGCGCCTGCACGGTAGCGCGCCCCAACCGATAGCAACCCCCCTCGAAAGCTCGACCGCGTATGGCGCTAAATCGCCGTTATCCTTGTCGCCCGCAGTGTCGAAAAAAGGCTCGATCGTGATAGCAAGGATGCCGCCCTGCGCAGCAAGGACGCGCGCATTCAACTCAACGAGGGTTTTACCGCACGATGCGGTTGACACTGCTTGGGGCGCGTTGTCGCTTCGAAAAATCAGCGGAGCCCAGTTAGCGTAAAGCGTCGCGCCGTCAAAAAAGTAGTACGCGTTTGCAATGACCGGTCCATTTTCTGCAATGGCGCCGAGCTCCAGCTCGGCATATTGAAGGTCGGGACGATTGGCCGGCACGGGGGCACTCAGAATCGAAACGACGCCGGTCCGTCGCAGCACCTCGGCGTGTCTGGTTGGCGGTCTGGTTGGCGGTTCGAAAGTCGCCGCAATCACGCCGTGCGGGCCGATTTGAACGGCTTTTTCCGCCGCCCCCGGATTGACGCTCCCGCCGGAGGGTATCGAGATTACGGAAGCGCCTGGTGCCAAGCGATTCGTTGCTGCCGTCAATACAATCGTGGCGCCTAGGGCCGCGGCCCGGAAGGCCTTGAGGCTTATTAGACGCCGATTCATTTAGCTGCCCCTATACGTGTTACCATTCTCGGAAGTCTGGCACAGTATTGGTACATGACTCAAGTCTTGACATGTGGCAGCGAATATCCCAACTCCGCTCGTTCCCGCGTTTGGCGGCGTGGGATTTGTTAAAATCTCCCAATTGCTCAATTGACCAGAACCGTTGGGATCGTCCGTTTTACCATGCGGCGAATATGATAACGTCTGCCCAAGATACTGCGCTGTCGGGAAGTTAGCCACACCGCCGGCGAAAGTCCCGTAGCGCCAATTTACCAGCTGACCGAACGGCTGACGAATATCGTCCTTCGGATCAACGCCGGGCAAGACTCTACGGTACATATCGAAGCCCGTGAAGTCGTTGGTGTCGGTAATACCGTGTAGCCCTGAACTGCCTCCTGAGCGATTGTGATTTCGCGCTTCACGGTGCACGCCGTGCACATAACGTGCCACGTACCTCGGAGCGCGACAGGGCCAATAGTGCTGATGATTGGCTTACCGTTGACCATCGTCGGTGTTCCGTCCGGATTGTATTCCTGAATCGTCGTTTCCCACGTCGCTTTCATCTTGCCGCTTGGGTCCGAATACACGCCTGCTGGCACTTGTTTGCCCACCAAAGAACTCGCCGAGGCGGCGCTACCGGTTGATGCCAAAGCAGCCGAAGTGTTTACAAAAACGTAGCACCTGTGCTACATTGCTGAAAATGCAACGCGAGCTTACCCAACGAGAATTGCGGAACGACAGCGGAAGCATCATGCGTGCGCTCGACGAGGGTGAATCGTTCATCATCACGCGGAACGGTGTTCCGGTCGGCGAACTTCGGCCGGTCGGAAAAGCGCAGTTCGTGCGCTCAGAAAAACTTATGGAATCGGCGATCCATCTGCCGTCGATCGACGCGAAACGCTTCCGCAAAGATGTCGACGCCTTGATCGATCAAAATCCCGCGCCGCGCGCTTAGAATCGAACGAGGCGTTCTCGACACGTCCGTGCTCCTGGATTACGAGCAGCTGCCCGTCGAAGCGCTACCGGCTCTGGCGGCGATCTCAGCCGTCACGCTCGCCGAGCTTGCAGCCGGACCGCACGCCGTCACCGACGTCCAAGAGCGTTCGCGGCGACAGGCGCGTCTTCAATGGGCAGAGTCCGAGTTCACTGCGCTACCGTTCGACGCGGAGGCCGCTCGCACGTACGCGCGCGTCTACGCCGCCGTGCTCGCCAACGGTCGCAAACCGCGAGGCGCCCGCGCGGTCGATCTGCTCATCGCAGCAACGGCCTTGTCTCGAGGCCTTCCACTTTACACCCGAAACGCCGATGACTTCACAAGTGTCCACAGCGTTATGCGCATCGTTTCCGTGTGAGGCCAACGCGTACTCTGGGCCCGACGTTCACTGTCCCGAAAACCGTCGGCTTACAGACAAGGCTGGCGGTGTCGGTGGCGCACGACAGTATCACATTACGGAAATTGACCCCTTCTTCGCAGCGAACGCATGAGCGCCGCGGCCATTCCACACCAAAGCTCCGTTCACTCGCTGCACAGTCGTCGCATCACGTCGAACAGATTCCAACTGACGCTCTCGCCGGTGAGGGTCTTTGCGGATCCGTAACCGTCAGCGTCGGAAAGACGAGCCCATAGGTCGCCAATTCGAACGCATTGCTCTCGCGCCGATACTGGTCGAGCGGCGGCGGCGAAATCGTGTAAGAGATGCCGCGGCCCGCAGAAACGAACGCCAGCCGCTCGGGCTGCACGAACGGCAGCGGTTTGAGCAGCACGGCGTTGATGACGGCAAAGACCGCACCGTTGACCCCGATCGCAAGCGCAAGCGTCGAAAGCGCGACGATGCTGAAAAGCGGCGCGCGAACGAGCGCCCGCAACGCAAACGCGAATGTCACGGACCGGAAGCTCCAAGCGCATCAGCAAGCCGGCCGCTACGACGTCGAGCGCCGTGCGCAGAAGAAACGTCCGGGCTTTCGCACCGGCGCTTTGCGCGCCGAGTGCGTCCTGGACGTCGACGAAGAGCAGCGGCTCCAAGAGCGCCCGGTACGTCATGCGAGCGCTCCGACGGGAAGGAGCTTGCACGCGTTGGCCATGCGCACGAGCTCGGCGAGACGTTGCGCTTCGGCTTGCGCGACCCGGCGTCCGCGGGGCGTTAGCCGGTAACAACGCCGGCGCACGTCGCCCCCCTCGTCGCTGATTTCGCCGATCCAGCCGTCGGTGAGCATTTGCTTGATGAGCGGATACAGAATACCTGGGGTCAGCCGAACGCTTCCCGCGGTCGCCGCTTCGATCGATCTCGCGATGCCGTACCCATGGCGCTCACCTTCGGTTAGGGCGAGCAAGGCTTCGATGTCATTCCGGGAAGAAGCGAGGGCGTGAACGAACACGCGGGCCCTATCGCGCATACCGCTTGAATTATTCCGACTGAAGCTGCCTTCTGACGATGCGAACGTACCGAATCGAGCCGCCGACGCGCTCCCAAAGCGAACGCCGTCATGCGCTCGACCAGGCCAACCGGCTCACGAAGTGGCTGAAGATTTCCCTGTTGGTGCTGATCGTCTGGCTGTTGCTGGAAAAGCTGACGACGTACTTTCGGTACGTTGGTTTCGCAGCGCTCATCGCCGTCGGCGGCCTGTTTCTCGCCTATCTCGTCTATCCGCTCGTGCGGGCTGTGCACCGGCGCTTGCCGCTCGGGCCAAGCGTCGTCATCGTCTATGCGTGCTTTGCCGTGCTCGTCGCGCTCGCGGCGTGGTTCCTGATTCCGATCCTGACGCTCGATATCGAACAGTTCGTCACGACGTTGCCGCACTTGCAGACCGAGTTGCGGCGACTCATCTACAATCCGAATTTCCCGTTCATGCAGCATGCCTCTCCGAAGGCCCGCGCATCACTCGATACGGCACTGACGCAACTCTCGACGAACGTCCGAACGGGCGCGCTGTTCGCGACGAGCCACGTCCTGCAGGCCGCGCTCTCGTTCGTATCGCTCGCGGCGCTGCTCATCGCGATCCCGGCAACCTCGATCTATATGCTCCTGGAAGCGAACACGACCAAACGGTTCGTGCTCGAAGCCCTGCCGCATCGCTACCGCGACAAGGCCGACAGCATCATCGATCAGGTCGACGTCGTGCTCGGCGGATTCGTCCGCGGCCAAGTCCTCGTCGCGGTGACGGTGGCGCTCATGGTCGCGGTGATGCTCGAGACGCTGCGCGTACCATACGCCGTCCTGATCGGCGTCTGGGCGGGAGTGATGGATCTCATTCCCTATCTCGGCGCAGCTGCCGGCGCTGTTCCGGCCGTGCTCGTGGCCCTACTCACGAACGGCGTGCTCGACGCAGGCGTGGCATCGCTCGGGTTCGCCGTGATCTTCGAACTCGAGGGAAACTTGATCGCGCCCAAGATCGTCAGCCGTACGGTCGGCGTCTCACCGCTGGCGGTGATCTTCGCGGTGCTCGTCGGCGGTGAAGCCTTCGGCTTCGGTGGCATGCTCGTCGCGGTTCCCGTGGTCGGCGTGATTCGCGTCATCATCGAGAACGTAAAGCCCGGTCCGCATCCTGCGCTCGCTTCCATCCTCGGCACGGAACCGGACGACGCTGCAGGATAACGACGGCACGTGATCTTCGATGCGCTCGTCGTCGGCCACGTTCGTGACGAGGCGCTGCGAACGCTCGTCACGCTACTCGCCGTAGCACTTGGAATCGGGGTCGCGGTCGCGATTGCGCTCGCGAACGCGACGGCGTTACGGTCGTTGCGCAGCGATGCGACGCTGCTGAGGGTGCCGACCGATTTGCAGATCGTCGGTGAAAGAAACGGTCTCGACGAGCGCATCATTTCCCGCGTGCGTTACCTTCCGGGCGTCGCGCAAGCGCGTCCGGTTGTTGAAGGCGACGCGTTTCTGGCCGATCGCGCTACGCGCAATTCGAGCGCACGCGCACGCACAGCGACCAGCGGAGAAACGGTGCACGTCATCGGCGTCGACTCCCTGCAGCCGCTGCCCGGGGTCGGCAACGTCGTCGAGCGCGAACCCGGCGCATACGCATCGCGCGGCGTGCCGCTCGATCCCGGCGCGATGATCGCCGGCGGCGCCGTCGTGTCGACGCGCGTTGCGCACCACTATGGGCTGCGGTCCGGCACGACGTTCACGGTGCTGATCGGAACGCGACTGGTGTCCTTGCGTGTCGCCCAGGTTCTACCGCCCACGGTGACGGGTGTCGATTCGAGCGTCATGTTCGTCGATGTCGCGACCGCTCAGACGATGTTCGATGCCGCCGGCAGGCTGGATCGCATCGACGTCGTCGTCGGCGTCTCACGTACCGCAGAACGCAAACGCCTGGCCGACGAGTTACCGCGAGGCGCGCACATCGAGAGCGCAGCCGCGAACACGAGTCAACTCGGACGCCTTCTCGCCAATCTCGAGTTCGACCTGACGATCCTAGCGGGACTCGCAGTCGTTCTGGCGGCCACGCTTGTGTATGGTGCCGTCGGTACGTCGGTTGCGGCTCGTCGCGCCGAGATCGGCACGCTGCGCGGCCTCGGCGCCACGCGCGCGCAAATTTTCGGCGTTTTCCTCGGCGAAGGCGCGCTCTTCGGCGCGCTCGGCTCACTTGTGGGCATCGTTTTCGGCACGTTTTGCGCGCGCACCAGCGTCGCGGCGCTCCTGCCCCGCACAACGGTGAGCGTCCCCGTCGACGTCGCTAGCGACGTTCCGATGCTGCTCGGAGCGCTCGGGCTCGGCATCGTCATCGCGACGCTCTCCGCACTGCTTCCCGCGCGCGCCGCGATGCGCATTCCGCCGGCGCAGGCGATGGGAGCCCGCGGATTCGAAAGCGCCCGACGAGGACCGCGCGCGTGGCCGCTTCTGGGAGCGCCGTATCCACCGTGGCTGTTGCTCGCCGCCAGCAACGTTACCGCCGCACCGAAACGGATGATGGTCGCGCTTGCCGCGCTCATCGTCGCGCTCGTCGCAACGATCGGATTCGCAACCGCGAACGCATCGTTTGCGGCTGCGCTCCATGTCTGGGCCGAACAAACGCTGAGCGGTGACCTCATCGTTCGGCCGCAGACGCGCTCACTTTTCGATGCGCGTACGATCCGGCACGCGCGAAGTGTGCCGGGAATCGCGCGCATCGAAAGCTCGCGTTCGCTGCGCGTCGCATTTCGCGACACGATCGTTACGCTGCACGGCGACGACAGCCAGGGTGGCCGGCCGGGCAACGCTGTTGCAAGCGCGTCCCTGGCCGCTCGCTTCGGGTTACGCGTCGGCGACCGCATCGACGCGGGCGGTGCGGCCGGGCACGTCATGCTTCTCGTCGCGGCAACTCGCGACGATTACGCGGATCCCGGCGGCGCACTGTTCGTCGGGCGCGATCTGCTTGCACGCCGCTACCACGAACCACAGGCCGATACGCTTGCGATCTTCCTAAAACCACGGGTCGATGCGGCCGCCGTGCGAACGCGACTCATTATGGCGCTCGCGCCGATGCGGCTCGAGGTGCGCACGACGCGCGAGCTCCGCTCCCAAGCGCTCGGGCTCTTCGAGCACACGTTTGCGATCGCAAACGCCCTGGCCGCGATCTCGCTCATCATTGCCGTTTTCGGAATCTTGACGACGCTCGCGGCACTCGTCCTCGAACGCCGGCGCGAGATGGGGCAGTTGCGTTACGCGGGCGCGACGCGCGGCACGATTCGAGCAATGATACTCGGTGAGGCGACCCTGCTCGGCGCCCTCGCATGCGTTCTCGGACTGCTGCTCGGAGTGGGCCTCGGAGCGCTCGAGCTGCGCTTCGTCGACCGGCGGCTTTTCGGCTCGGCGATTGCGCTGCACATTCCGCTCGGCAGCATCGGTATCGCGCTCGCTGCGACATTGCTCGCGGCGCTGATCGCCGGGCTTTATCCGGCGCGCCTCGCGGCGCACATCGCAACCGACGCTGCCCGTACGGCAACGTGATGCTGCGTTACGTTGCGGCTTTCACCCTTGGAATCGCGTTGCTTGCGCTCGCCGCCGGTGCGCACGATGCACAGCAGGCGCCGCCCGAAGAGTGGTGGCGGGTTTTCGGGCATCTGCAGGCAGTCGACGGGCGGCGCTTCGACGTGAGCGCATCGTTCTTTCGCTTCGCGCTCCCGCACGGGAGGACGGGCAGCGGCGTGCGCAGCGCATGGCAGAGCGACGCGCTCGTGCCCGCAACGTTCGTCGTCGTCGATGAACGTGCGCGTCGCGCGTACCCGTTCACGCGTCTCGAACGCACTTCACTCGGCCTCGCGTGGTTCGCCTCCGTGCGACCGAACATTCGGGTCGGGGACTGGTCTCTCGAGGGTAACGTCGCCGCGACTTGGCGACGCCGTCACTTCGCGCTGCACGTCGCCGCACCCGATGTAGCACTCGAGCTCCAGCAGACGCCGCTCAAACCGCCGATCCGTTATGGTGTAGGCGGGACGTTGCAAACCGGTTCGTGTGCCGCGTGCGTAGCACGCGAAGAGGCGTACACGCGATCGCGCGCGCACGGAACACTTACGCTCAGCGGCCAACGTTACGCGCTTACGGGAACGACGTGGATCGATCACGAGTCGTCGTCGCACGAACTCGCGCGCGACGACGCCGGTTGGGATCGTTTCGAGATCCAACTCGATGATGGCCGCGACATCGACTTACGCATCGTCCGCCATCGCGACGGCAAAGCATCGCCTGCATCCAGTGGAGTCATCGTCGCGGCCGATGGCCGGCTGACACGCTTACACGCCGGCGACTTCGTCGTTGAAAATCCGTTGCATACGCGCTGGCGCAGTCGCCGCACCGGAATCGCATATCCGTCGTTGTGGGAAATCATCGTCTCGCCGGCACACCTCGATTTCGCCGTCGTTCCGCCGCTGCAAGACCAGGAAATTTCCGCCCCCGACCGCCCGGCGTACTACGATGGCACGATCGAAGTCGAACGCGCGCCGGCGCCGGGCGGCGATCCGGGGCACGGCTACGTCGAGCTAAGCGGCTACGATCGACCGCTACGGTTGTAGACTTTTCGGCTGCCGGTACGACGACGCTCCGATACCCCTTCGAGCCGTTGCTTCTACGCTTTCCGGTCGCGGCGCCGCTCGAAGCGTTCAAGCGCGTACTGCGTCAATAGGTCCGATGGCGAACGCAAGTATGGTCTCTTTCCTCATGGAGGCCGCTTCGGCAAGGCATGACGCTGCGGCTGCGACGCGAATGACCCGGCGGTGACGCGGCTGACCGTTCGACTGAGATTTTCCACTGCGCTTGGCTTGGTTGCTGCACTCTTGTGCTTCGCGTCGGTCTGCCGCCCCGTTGCGGCTGCCGGCCCGCTCACTAACGTGACGGTCAACGGGCAGCCCAACGGTGGCGCGATCGTAAGCCTTTCGTTCGGCAGCAGTGCTCCGCGCTATCAGGTCGTCGGTGGCGGCACCGCCCAGCCGTCGGTACTGCTCAGCAATACGACCGTTTCGACGCAGGTACCGCCGGGCTTCGCGGGTGCCGGACCCGTCGCAAGCGTTACGGTCGCCCAAAATGGTACGTCGACGCGCATTGCGCTCAACCTCGCGGCCGTGACGCCGGTCGTCGTGCGAGCGGCCGGCAACGTGCTCTTCATCGACGTTTCCCCGATCAACGGCCAACAGGGCGGACAGAATTTTGGCCAGCCACCCCCTCCAGCTGCGTTTGCGGCGGTACCGGGTGCGCAACAGACCGTCATCGTGTTCCTCAAATACGCGGACATCAGTGAGGTCGCGGGCGTGCTCGTGGCTAATGCAAACGTTGCAACCAACGACACGTTCGTGCCGCAGCAGTCCAACATCGGCACGAGCTCGGTCAGCACGTTCGGCGGCGGCGGCGGCGTCGGGGGCTTCGGCGGCGGCGGCGGCGGGTTCAATTCGGTACCGCAACAGCAGAACTTCGGCGGGGGCACCTTCGGCCAGCAGCAAGGCGTCGCGCAACGCGTCAGCGACAACGTCGCGATCGATCGCCGCCTAAACGCCATTATCCTGACCGGCACGCCCGACGTCGTCGCGGCGCTGCGCGAAACGATCGACAAGCTCGACGTCCCCGTACCGAGCGTACTCCTTGAAACTCAGATCGTCGAGTTGACCGACACCGCCGCGCGCAACATCGGCCTGGACTTCTCACCCGACGGTAGCGGAATCGTCGTTAACGGGTCCAGCGCCGGCGGCGGCTTCATCTCTAAAACCGGCGGATTCCCCACGGGGCAATTGAACTTCGCCGGCAACCTCTACGCCCAGATCAGTGAAGGCAACGGACGCGTCATCGCGACGCCGCGCATTCTGGCCCAAAGCGGACAGCCGGCATCGATTCTTACCGGCGACGCGCTGCCCATCTTGACTTCGATCATCGTCGCCGGCAACACCAGCACCGCCGCCCAGCAGGTCAACTACGTCAACGTCGGGGTTAACCTGCAGATTCAGCCGCGGGTTAGTTCCGACGGCTTCGTGACCTCGCACATTTACTCGGAGGTCTCGAGCGTGACCGGCTACATCAATACTTTTCCGCAGATCAGTCAACGCACAGCCAGCACCATTGCGACGGTCCGGGACGGGCAAGCGATCGTTATCGGCGGTTTGCTGCAAGACAACGAAATCCGCAACCTGAGCCGCCTGCCCTTCATCAGCGACATCCCGCTGATCGGCTCATTCTTCAGGCATGTCAACACGACCAAGACGCAGACCAATCTCTACATTATCGTGACGCCGCACGTCGTGCCGGTCGGAACGTCCGGTTCTCCGCCGCCGGTCGGCGTGCCGATTCGCGAGCCGAAAGCGCTGCCGCAGAGTACCCCGCCTCCGGCGCCCTCAACGCCCGGGCCATCCGCGACGCGCCGGCCGCGGCACTAGGTCCGTTGGCAGCGACCTCTTCGGGACTGCCGGCTTCCCCCGGGGCGATGCCTTCGGCGGATGCTCGCGCCCGCGTCGAACTCACCCTGCGCGGGCTCTTGCTCGGAGCCGCGATCACGCTCGTGTTTACGGCGGCGAACGTGTACCTCGGGCTTAAAGTCGGCTTGACGTTCGCGTCGTCGATTCCGGCCGCCGTCATTTCGATGGCGGTTCTGCGCGCGTTCCGCAACGCCAGCATCTACGAGAACAACATCGTGCAGACGGTCGCCTCCGCCGCTGGAACCTTATCGTCGATCATCTTCGTGTTGCCGGGCCTCGTGATGGTCGGCTGGTGGACGGGCTTTCCGTTCTGGCAAACCTTCGGCGTGTGCGCCGTCGGCGGTGTCCTCGGCGTCATGTACACGATTCCGCTGCGGCGCGCGCTCGTCGTGCAGTCGGACCTACCGTATCCGGAGGGCGTCGCGGCGGCGGAGGTTCTACAGGTAGGCGCCGGCTTACGCGCCCGACCCAGCGGCACGCCCGGAGACACGGTGGCAGGCGGCCTCGAGGCGGCGCGGGCGAGCGCCGAAGCGATCGCCGAGAACAAAGCAGGCCTGCTGGCAGTGGTCGGCGGTTCGGTTGCGTCGGCCGGTTTTGCGGTGATCGAGGCGACCCGGCTCTTCGCCGGGGAGGCGACGGGCTATTTTCGGGCGGGAGCCGTAGCGACGGGCTTCGGCGGTGCGCTGTCGCTCGCGCTGATCGGCGTCGGTCACCTGGTCGGGCTCTCCGTTGGGCTCGCGATATTCGCAGGACTCGTCATCGCCTGGGGCGTTGCGACGCCGATCCTCACCGCGCTGCACCCGACGGCCGGCGCTGCCGCAGTCGTCGCAAACGCCGTCTGGGCGCACCAAGTCCGTTTCATCGGCGCCGGTTCGATCGGCATCGCGGCGATCTGGACGCTCATCAAACTCGCCCGGCCCGTGTGGGGCGGCGTACTTTCGGCCGTCGCCGCCTCACGGCACAAACGCCTGCCGGGCGCGGCTGAGTTGCCCCGCACTGAACGCGACATGCCGATCGGCATCGTGGCCGCGATCAGCCTGGTGTTGCTCGCCCCGCTAGCCGTGCTCTTCGTGACCTTCCTGTCAGGCGGCGCACTGAGTGGACTGATCGTTCCGCTGACGGTCGGGGCCATCGTCTACGTCGTGATCGCAGGCTTTCTGGTCGCGGCCGCCTGTGGCTACATGGCGGGGCTGATCGGCTCCTCGAACAGTCCGGTTTCGGGCTTGGCGATCCTCGCGGTGATCGGCGCCGCCCTCCTGCTGCTCCTGCTCACCGGTCACGGTGCCGGCACCACGCTAGTCGCGTTCGCGCTCTTCGTCACGGCCGTCGTGCTCTGCGTCGCCACGATCGCCAACGACAACCTGCAGGATCTCAAGACGGGACAACTCGTCGACGCCACACCATGGCGGCAGCAGGTCGCGCTGATCGTCGGCGTCATCATCGGGGCACTGGTCATTCCGCCGATTCTCGATCTGCTCAACCATGCGTATGGGTTCGCGGGCGCGCCGCACTTGCACGGCGCCGCCGTTACGCAGCCGCTGCCGGCCCCTCAGGCGACGCTCATTTCGGCGCTCGCGAAAGGCATCGTGCAGGGTCAACTCGATTGGGGCTTGATCGGCATCGGCGTGCTCGCCGGCATCGCGATCATCGCGATCGATGAAGCGCTCGGCGTCATGCGGCGGTTGCGCTTGCCGCCGCTCGCCGTCGGACTCGGCATCTACCTGCCCGTCTCAACGACGTTTCCGATCGTCATCGGCGCGGTCATCGGCTGGGCATACAACCGTCGCGCGAACCGCGCGCGCAATCCGGAAGCGATGAAGCGCTTAGGCGTCTTGCTCTCCTCGGGCTTGATCGTCGGCGAAAGCCTCTTCGGCGTTTTGCTCGCGGGCATCATCGTCGCGACGGGAAAGGGCACGCCGCTCGCCATCGTCGGCGATTCGTTTGCAACCGCGTCGACCGTGCTCGGCGCAATCGCTTTCGTGCTGGTGATCGCCGGGCTCTACGCGTGGACGGCCCGGCTCGCGCAACGCCCCGGATAAAGAATTAGAACGAACATCGCGCCGCGTGTGGTTAGCGGCAACTGCGAATGTACGCTTGTCTTCGCCATCGGATTCATTTGTGCGCCACTAAAGTCTTTCGGCGCGCGCAATAAAATTCTGTAATTTGCAAGCGATTGCATGATACAGTTAAGGACCGCTGCAAATCGCGGCGTTGCGCATTACCGTATCATGCGTTTCTTTGCGGTGGACATTTATCCGAACGCTACCCGATCTCGGCTCTGGACCGGCTGCGCGAAACGCTCGTGCGGACGCTCGCACGAACATTCTGCCGCTTCTGTGCGTCGTCGCACTCGTTGCGCTACAGGCGATTTCCGCCTTCGCCGTCGAGCGAGTGGCAAGGACCTTTGCGCACACGCCTGCGGCCGGCCCCTATCTCGGCCATCTCGGTTATTACCTCGACCCCGCATACTGGGGCAAAGCGACCGACCTCATCGTTTTGGGCGCCCACTTCTTAGAAATTCTCGCGCTGTACGGACTCTATCGTCTTCTGCCGGAGAGCCGCACGCCGAACCTGACCAAAGCGTTCATAGCGGGCGGTGTCGCGGTCATGCTGACCGTTTCGCTGTCGGTTCGGCTGACGGGGCTCGATTCGATCCTCTACATCTACTTCGCCAAGGTGGCCAATCTCGCAACGGCCTACCACGTGCCGGCTTCCTTCGCGCCGCTCCCGGCCGACTTCGCGCTGCTCCAGCACGTCATTCCGAGGATATTGCCGTCCCCGTACGGACCGCTCTGGGAACTGTTCGACCGCCGACTCTTAGCCGGCACCCATAGCGTCGCGCAGGCGATATTCGCGCTCAAAGCAGCGAGCGCAGTCGCCTTGCTGGCCGTCTTTGCGACCTTATTGCTGCTGCGGCTGCCCATGCGGCTGGCCGCACTCTTTTTCCTCAATCCGGCGTTGTACGACAATTACGTCGTGCGGGCGCATAACGATCTGTTTGCGATCTTGCCCGTCCTGGTCGCATTGCTCCTCGCCAAGCGGCGTGCGTTCGTGGTCGCCGCGTTGGTAGCGTCGTTGGCTGGACTCGTGAAGCTCAGCCTCGTCGTCATCGCGCTCGCGACGATCGCGTCGGTCGGACGGCTGCGCACCCGGTTGACCAGCGCCGCACTTATCGTCGCCGTCCTCGTGCTTGGCTCACTGCTCATCGGCGGATCACCCTATCTGCACGCCCTGGTCTTCACCGAACGATTCCTCTCGCAGCAGAACGGCTCTCACGCCACGAGAAACGTGCGGGTTGCTCTTCAAATGGTTTTGATCGCCGTCGGCTGCGTCGCGCTGGTCAACGCCGTCCTTTGGAGACGCGTCCTGCGCAGCGCGACGTGGATGTTTGCCGGCTTCAGCGGCCTCCTTCACATGTGGTATTTTCCCTGGACGATTCCGTTCGCAATTCGTTTTCGCGTAACGGCGGCGGCGCTTGCGATAACCCTGCCGCTGTTCGAAATCGCAACGGATTCGCAAGTGGCCAACGTGATCAAAGTGAGCCTCGAATTGCCGACGCTCTTGATCCTTGCGGCGCTCGGTGTCACCGAATTCGTCCGCACGAAAGGACGCGGCGAGCGGTCCACGGCCGAAGCTGCGGAGGGCACGGGCTACCCGCAGCCACTGGAAGCGACCCCCTCGCCCGGCGGCTTAGTCGGAGATTTCTCACCGACCGCTACGCGGTGGCGCCGTCGCGAATCCTAGGTTACGAGCACGGACGCGCGACGCCGTTCGCTGCCGCGGCGCTCGGGAACGTTGCGCTATAGCCTACCGGCGGCGGGACGATCTCCCAGCCGGCCTGGCTCCTCACGAACGTCGCCGTTCCGGTTCGCGGTCGTGACCAGGCGCCGAGCGCGCGCGGATCGGGACCGCACCAGGCGACCGGATTCACGTGCATCCAGGCCCCCAACTGCCCACCGATCTCATTTGGGACGACTTCGTAGGCATAGGTGGCGACGGCATGCGACTTGTCGGTCAGCGTCACGTCGGTCACCCGTTCGAGCCTCGCCTGAGCGAGGGGAACGGTCCACGTCTCACACTGCGGACAGCCGCCGGGCGTGGGGGCCGAGGTCCAACCATTGGCCTGCGCGTACGTGCGCCCGGCGGCGTCGAACGTGCAGAGGACCGTCCGGGCGAAAGGACCCGACTCCGTCGTCGGACACACCAGCCAACGCTTCGCGAAGAGGAAACCCGTCAGCGCATACGGCCGCGGCGGCCGCTCACCGCCGGCCGTGAAGGTTAGCGTTTGAACATCGTTCGGGGCTGAAAAGGCCGTCGTCTCGAGCGCCGCCATCGCGGCCTGTTCCGTGACGAGATCGTTCTTGGGGGTCTTGCACCCGTTCAGTGCGAGTAGAAATACAGCAATGACGAAAAGCGGACGACGTTGCATGGACTGCTCTCTGCCGCGGCCGCGCACCTCGACCCTGCTCGCTTGGGTACCGTCGACGCAACGCCGAACTAGTACGAGAGCCCTAGTCGCGCAGAGCAGGCGGCGTATGGGTAGGGCCACCGTCCTGGTTGCGAGCAGTCCGGTACGATATACTTCACTCCGGCGACGGCGGCCGACGCACTCACGTGAGGTCACGATTCAGCGAGGTCAGGATTCAGCGATGGCAATGATGTACGAAAACAATCCTTCGACGACCGCCTCGGCGCGTGAGCGCGTTCGCACGGCATTCCCGGTCGCGGGTCGCTTGCCGCTTGCACTCGAGCCGACCGATGACGGAGTAGAGCCGGCCGCGTGGTGCGCGGCCAACCGGCCCTGGATCGACGAATTGCTGGCCGAGCACGGCGCGCTCTTGCTGCGAAACTTTCAGCTGCCCTCTCCGGCAGACTTCAGCCGCACGGCGCGAGCGGTATGGGGTGATCTGTTCTCCGACTACGGGGACCTCCCGCGTAATGTGGCGGGCGAAAACATTTACGAGTCGACCCCCTATCCGGCCGACCAGATGATCCTCTTTCATAATGAGAGTTCGCACTTGGCGAACTGGCCGATGCGGATCAGCTTTCATTGCGTGACACCCGCGACCAAAGGCGGCTGCACGCCGCTGCTCGACACGCGCGCACTGATGAACCACATTGATCCCGGCGTGCTCACGGACTTTCGCGAGCGGGGGCTGCTGTACGTTCGCAATTTTTCCGAAGGCATCGAGCCCACGTGGCAGCAGTTCTTCCACTCGGGCGACCGCGCGAAAGTCGAGCAGATGTGTCGCGACGCGGGAAGCACCTGCGAGTGGCGAGCGAGCGGCTCGCTGCGCATCTCGCGGCGTGCGCAAGCCGTGATGCGCCATCCGGCGACCGGCGATGATGTCTTTTTCAATCAAATTCAGCACCATCACGTCGCTTGCGTCGACGAAGAAACGCGTGACGGGTTGCGAGCACTTTTCGATGACGACGACTTACCGCGCCATGTCTACTACGGCGACGGCAGTCCCATCGCCGACGAGGTGATGACCTATCTCGGCGAACTCTACGAGAGCGTGGCGGTTCGCTTCCCGTGGCAACGCGGCGACATGCTCGTGCTCGACAACATGCTGACCGCCCACGCTCGCGACACCTTCGAAGGGCCACGCCAAATCGTCGTCGCGATGGGACGAATGAGCACCTGATCGCTGCCGGCGCGACCTATCCCCTCTCGCCGCTGCAGCAGGGGATGCTTTTCCATCATCTGCTCGAGCCACGGTCCGGCGTCGATATCGAGCAGATCGTTATCTCGTTACCCGAAGCGGTCGACGCCGAGGCGCTGCGTCGCGCATGGCAGGCGGTCGCCGAGCGAACCGACGTTCTGCGAACGGCGTTCCGTTGGCACACCGCGGAGCAAAGGTTGCAAGAGGTTGCCGCGACGATCGATGTGCCGTTGCGCAGCGACGATTTGCGCGGACTTACGGCAACTGAGCGGGACGCCCGGATCGCCGCGTATCTGAGCGAAGATCGGCGGAACGGGTTCGCGATGGACGTCGCGCCGCTCATGCACCTGATGCTTTTTCGAACCGATGACGCGGCCTACGAACTCGTGTGGACCGTTCATCACGCGCTGCTCGACGGGCGATCCTTTCCGCTCGTTCTGACCGACGTCTTCGCGCATTACGACGCTCTCGCGCGCGGTGAAGCGTTCGCAACGCCGCCGGTGCGGCGCCCTTACCGCGACTATATCGCGTGGCTCGGCAAACAGAACTTCGCAGCAGCGGAATCGTTTTGGCGCGCGCAGTTGCGCGACTTCACGGCACCGACACGCCTGCCGGCGGCCGATCCCTATCACGTTTTGAGCGCGGTCGGCGAGCGCCGACGGGATTGTTCTGTGCGCCTTCGTGCGGCGACGACGACGGCGCTTGGGGAACTGACACGCTCGGGTGATTTCACGCTGACTACGCTCGTGCAAGCGGCGTGGGCCCTCGTTTTATCGCGCCACAGCGGCGAAGCGGATGTCGTCTTCGGCGCCACCCGCGCGTGCCGCCGATCGTCGATTGAAGGCTCGGACGAGATCGTCGGGTTGTTCATCAACACGTTGCCGTTGCGCGCGACCGTGCGCGAAGATGAACCGCTCTCGAGCTTGTTGCGTGACGTCCGAGCCCGCTGGACGGACATGCGCGCGTGGGAACACACGCCGCTTTCGCTCGTGCAGGACTGGAGCGACGTCCCCGGCGGCGGCACGCTGTTCCAGAGCATCGTCGTCTTCGAGAACCGCTCACTCGAAGCAACGTTGCGCGAGCTGGGCGAGGCGTGGAAACGTCGCCGCCTCACGCTCTACGAGCAGACGAATTATCCGCTCACCCTGGCGGTTTACGGCGACGAAGAGTTGCACATCAAGCTGCAGTACGACGGCGCCCGTTTCGACGACGCGAGCATGCTACGTGTGCTCGGTCATCTCGGGACCGTGCTCGAGGGCATCGCGACCGGCGGCCTCGATCAGTACGCCCGCGACCTGCCGTGGTTGACGACTGCCGAAGAGCAAACGCTCGCGGCGTGGAGCCGCCCGCGCAAGACGTACGAAAGCGATGTGACGCTGGTCGATCTCTTCGAGCGGCAGGCTTTTCGCAATCCCGATCGCATAGCGCTCACGTTCGAGAACGAGCGCCTGACGTATGGCGAGTTGGAGCGGCGCTCCGAGCGAATCGCGCGCGATTTGCAAGCGCGCGGCGTGGCCCGCGGCATCGGCGTGGCACTCTGTTTCGAGCGCTCGCTCGAACTCGTCATCGCGATCGTCGGAACGCTCAAGGCCGGCGGCTACTACGTTCCGCTCGACCCCGCGTATCCGGCCGAGCGTCTCTCGTTCATGCTCGACGACGCGCAACCCGCGGTCCTCCTGACCAGCCGCGACCTCCGGTCGAAGCTTCCCGCGGCGGCAGCGAACGTCGTTGTGCTGGACGCCGACACACCGAGCGCACTCGAAAAGCCACGATCCTGTGCCGCGGCCGCCAAGGCCGACGATCCCGCCTACGTCATCTACACGTCGGGTTCGACGGGAGCGCCGAAGGGCACGCAAGCGACGCATCGCAATGCGGTGCGACTCCTAGCTGCGGCTCGCGACGAAGTTGCCTTCGGCGAAGATGAGGTTTGGACGCTCTTCCATTCCTATGCCTTCGACTTTTCAGTCTGGGAAATTTGGGGCGCTCTCGCGCACGGCGGAAGGCTCGTCATCGTGCCGTATTGGGTCGCGCGTTCGACGCAGGAGTTTCGGACGCTGCTCGTTCGCGAAGAGGTGACGCTGCTCAGTCAGACGCCGTCGGCCTTTTGGCAGTTGTTGCGCGCCGACGCACATGCGCCCGCGCCGCTGTCCGCGCTGCGCACCGTCATGCTCGGCGGCGAGGCGATCGAACTCGCGCGCTTGGCACCGTGGTTCGAACGCTACGGCGACGAGCGGCCGTGTGTGTTCAACGGCTACGGTCCCACGGAACTGACGATCTTCACGACCGTGCGCCGCATGCGCGCAACCGATTTGGGTAGTGCGTTACGCAGCCCGATTGGGCGCGCGCTTGCAGACCTTCGGCCATACGTGCTCGACCGTCGCGGCGCATCCGTTCCGGTCGGCGTTACGGGTGAATTGTACGTGGGGGGGCCCGGCATCACGCACGGCTACTTGAATCGCCCCGAGCTGACGCAGGAGCGCTTCGTCCGAGATCCGAGCACAGCGGATCCGGCTGCGCGGCGCTATCGCACCGGCGACCAAGTACGCTGGTTGCCCGACGGCGGTCTGGACTATTTCGGGCGCAACGACGAGCAACTGAAAATCCGCGGTTTCCGAATCGAACCGGGCGAGGTCGAAGCGGCGCTGCTGACGCATTGCGCCGTCGAGAGCGCCGCCGTCGTCGCGCGTGAGACTGGTCCCGGCGATACGCGGCTGGTCGGCTACGTCGTCCCGCATGACGGTGACGTGCTCGACGCCGAGGCGTTGCGATGCTTCCTTGCCACACGGCTTCCGGCACATCTCGTGCCGGCCCGGTTCGTCACGCTCGACCGTCTGCCGCTTACCGATAACGGAAAACTCGATCGCAAACGCCTTCCCGCTCCCGAGTCCGTCGCGGATGGCCGGCGCGCCGAGCGCGCACAGCCGCAAACGCCGCTCGAACGGATGCTTGCCTCGATCTGGAGTTCCACGTTGCGTACCGAGCCGATCGGGCTGCACGACAACTTCTTCGAACTCGGCGGCGACTCGATTGTGACGATCCAAATCGTCGCCCGCGCGCGTGAAGCCGGCGTGCGGATCACGCCGCGACAACTCTTCGACCATCCGACGATCGCGACACTCGCAAGCGTCGCCACGGCCACGCAATTCGACGTCGGCAGAAGCGAGCAGGTGTCCGACGGCGCGGCGCCGCTGACACCGATTCAGTGTTGGTTCTTTGAAACGCAGCGCGACGAACCGAACTATTGGAATCAAGCATTTCTCTTCGACGTCCCGGCGGACTTCGATACGGCGCATGCACGCGCGGCCGCACACGCCGTTGTGCAACACCACTCCGCGCTACGCTCGCGTTTCGAGCGCGTCGGCGACGCCTGGGTGGCTGCACCGAGTTCACACGGCGAGGATCTTTTCGTCGAACGAGTCGAGCTCGGCAACGTCTCCCCGGCGCTGCTGCCAGTCATGATCGAATCGGTGTGCAGCACCGCGCAGGCTTCCCTCGACATCACGCGTGGACCGCTCCTGCGATTGATGCACATCGCGCTCGGTTCCGAGCGCGCCGGCCGGTTGCTGATCGCCGTCCATCATCTCGTCGTCGATGCTGTCTCGTGGTCCGTACTCATCGAGGATTTCGAACGCGCCTATTGCGCCGCGCAACGCGGCGAGACAGCCGTTCTGCCGGCGAAGACGGACACGTTCGCTCGGTGGGCGCAATGTCTAGAACCCTTCGCACATTCGGCCGCCGTCGCGGCGCAGTGCGCATATTGGAACGACGTGGTAACCTCGCCCTCGCTACCGCTTCCGCCCGATCACGCAAGCAAGGAACAGGATCTCGCGGGCGCGGCCCAGACCTTGTCGGTTCGGCTGACCGACGCGGAGACGAGCGCGCTGCTCGGACCGGTACCGGCCGCGTACGGCTGTCGCATCAACGACGTCTTGCTCGCCGCGCTCGCGAACGCGCTCACGGCGTGGCTTGGGAGTGGTTCGGTCGTCGTCGACCTCGAAGGACACGGACGCGAGGACGTGATCGACGGGGTCGATCTCGGCCGAACGATCGGTTGGTTCACGACGATCTTTCCCGTGCGTCTCGAACTCGGGCATGCAACGCCGCTCGCCGCACTGCGCTCGCTCGTACCGCGCTTGAACGCTATTCCGCAGCGTGGCCTGGGATACGGCTTGCTGCGGTATCTCCCGCCCGGAGCACCGCCGGTTGCCGCGTCTCCGGCTGAGATTGCGTTTAATTATCTCGGTCGGTTCGATCGGGTCGTCGCCGACTCGTCGCTCTTCACCTTCGCGCGCGAATCGGCCGGCCCATGGCATGGCCCGCGCTCGCCGCGTCGTCATCGTCTCGAAGTCAACAGTTGGATCGCCCGGGGCTGCTTCGAGGCGCGCTGCACGTTTAGCCGCACGACGCACAATGCGCAGACGATCGACCGGCTCGCCCGCGACTTCGCCTGTGCACTGCGCGCTCTGATCGCCGGCGCCCAACCGCTACGCGACGGGCGCGCGGCAGTCGCCCTTGCGCTCGAAGCCCCGGGTGAGGTTGCCGATGTCTATCCGCTGTCGGCGATGCAACAACTTCACCTGCTGACTCATGCGGCGGATGATCCGGGCTTCGAGCAGTGGCGCTATCGTTTACACGGAGCGCTCGACCCGGGTGCGCTGCACCGCGCCTGGCGGGCGACCGTCGAGCGTCACGCGATCTTACGCACGGCCTTCGAATCGGAGGGCCTCGGCGAGCCGCGGCAAGTCGTTCGTACACATGTGTCCTTGCCGTGGAGCGAGCTCGATTGGCGCTCGCTCTCCGACGCAGATCGCGCGCGGTCGCTCGAGTCGTTGCTGCACGCGGACCGCGCCCGCGGCTTCGTTTTCGAGCAGCCGCCGCTGATGCGCTTGACGCTCGTGCGTATGGCCGACGACGCGTACGAACTGATCTGGAGCCAGCATCATCTGCTGCTCGACCGCTGGTCGTGGCCGCTGGTACTCGCCGACGTCGCGACGTTCTACGACGCGTTTTCGCGCGGAACGGCACCCACGCTCGCGCCCCCCGTTGCGTTCGCCGACTACGTGCGCTGGGCGCAAACGCAAGATATCGAATCGGCCGAAACATTTTGGCGGTCGTTGTTTGAGAACTACCAGGCCCCGTCGCCGTTCCGGCGACGCGCGCTAGTCCATAGGGACGACGAGAAAAGCAGCGTGCGCCGGGAGCGCGCACACGCATCGCTCGGGGATGCGGCCGCACGTGATGACACGGCGCAGGAGATACGGCTCGATCTTTCGAGAGCGGAGACGGACGCGGTTCGGTTTTTTTCGCGGTCCGCCGGGCTGTCGCAGAATGCAGTCGTCGCCGGTGCCTGGGCGCTTTGGCTCGGCCGCGAAACGGACACGGACGATGTCGTGTTCGGCGTAGCGGCAGCGGGCCGCAGTGCCGACGTACCGGGGATCGAACGTATCGTCGGCGTGACGACGAACAATCTTCCTTGGCGCGTCAAGATTGAACGTGGGGCGCGACCAGCTACGTGGCTGCATTCGCTGCATGCGCAGTCGCTCGACTTCGGAGGGTACGCGTTCACGGTGCCGACCGATGTTCAGCGCTGGAGCGGTGTCCCGTCGCACCGTCGTCTTTTCGAGACGCTGCTTGTCTTTCACGATGCCGCCGCCGACGCGCGAACGAAAAGTTGGCTCGGGCCGGAGGTCCAGGTCGAACGAGTACCCGCTCCGACGCGAACGGGCTATCCGTTGTCGCTCGTCGTTGCCGGCGACGATCGGCTCTCATTGCGCGCTACGCACGACGTGCGATACTTCACGAACGAAGCAGTTGCAGCGATTCTTCGCAAAGTCAGTCATCTGTTGGTCGCCATGGCGCAGAATCCCGATCGGCATCTCGGTGAACTGATCGCGACCTTGCCCGCGCGCGAGCGCGCCGCGCCGGTAGGCGACACCGATCAGGCCGAACGAGCCGGCACATACCGTGCGCCCCTCTCGGCCGCCGAACGCGTGGTCGCCGGCATCTGGAGCGAATTGCTCGGTTTGGAGCGCGTCGGTTCGGCCGACAACTTCTTTGAACTCGGCGGCCAGTCTCTGCTCGCGATGCAGATCGTTGCCCGTCTGCGCGACACGTTCCGGATGCAGGTCCCGATTCGCGTGCTCTTTACGGCGCCGACCGTCGCAGAACTGGTGCGCCACCTAACGTCGCTCGAACCCAAGGCCGGCCACGTCGAACGCATCGCGCAGATCGTCGAGCGAGTCGCGGCGATGTCGAGCGACGATGTGCAAGCCTTCGCTCGCGGCGCCGAAGGACACGAATAAGATGGACCTCGACGCAGCCTCGCCGGGCGACGAAGCCCGGCAGCGCCGCAGCATCCTCGAGCAGTTGCTGGCCGAAGATGGTTTCGGCGCTCGGGCGGATGAGGCGCTCGTCTCGCGCTCAAAGTCAGCGCCCGCGCCGCTGTCGTTCGCACAAGAAACGCTCTGGCTGCTCGATCGCGCTTCACCGGGGATGACGGCGTATAATTCGCCGCTCGCGCGCCACGTTCACGGAGCGCTCGATGTCGCGGCGTTGCAGACGGCACTCGACGGCCTCGCGGCTCGCCACGAAGCGCTGCGCACGGTTATCGATGCGTCGGGCGAACACCCGACGCTCCACATCCGGCCTGCCGCCAGCGTAGCCCTTGCGCTTTACGACTTGCGCACGCTGCCCGTCGCCGAACGCGACGGTGCAGCGCGCGCGTTTCTACGCAAGCTCGCCGATACGCCCTTCGATTTGACGAACGATGCCCCGCTACGCGCTGGGCTGGCGCGCGTCGCGCAAGACGAATATCTCTTCTTGTTGTCGACTCACCACATCGCCTCCGATGCTTGGTCGTACGGCATCATGTTCCGGGATTTGGCGGCGCTCTACGATGCGGCGCTCGCGCACTCGACCGCTGCACTAGCGCCGCCGGCCTTGCAGTTCGCCGATTATGCGGCTTGGCAGCGCGCCACTCTGCGCGGCGAGCGCTTGCAACGTGCCATCGCGTTCTGGCGGGAGCGGCTTTCAGATTTGCCCATGCTCGAGCTGCCAACCGATCGACCGCGCAAGGTCGTGCCCGCTTCGACCGGCGCGCGCTGCGTACTCTTCCTGTCCGCGGCGTTGCTGGCCGACGTGCGCCGACTCGCGCGCAGCCATGGCGCGACCCTCTACGCCGTTCTGCTGGCCGCCTATGCGACCGTACTATACCGTATGGGCGCAGAGAACGACGTCGTCGTCGGTTCTGCGGTCGCCGGCCGAACACGCAGCGAAGTCGCAGAAATCGTCGGCTACTTTTCGGCGGCGCTGCCGATGCGCATCGATTTCGCCGGCGAGCCGACGTTCGCCGACGTGTTGGCGCGTACGCTCGAGACGACCGTTTCCGCCCTCGAGCACCAAGAGGTTCCCTTCGAAGACGTCGTCCTCGGGTTACAACGTCCGGGTGAAGGCGCGCAGGCGCCGTTATTTCGCGTCGTGCTTACGATGCAGGATGCGCTCGCGGAGACGCTGCGCTTGGGCAGCGCCACGACGAGCGTCCTCGACATCGGAGCCGGACAGACGAAGTTCGACTTGACGTTGCTTGCGACGGAACAGAACGACGGCCTCGAGCTAACACTTTGGTACCGTACCGACCTCTTCGAAGCGACGACCGCACGACGTTTTCTCGAACGCTTGCAGCGCGTCGTACAATCGGTCGTGGCCGACCCACAACAGCGCATCGCAGCGCTCGATCTACTGCTGCCGAGCGAACGTACTGCGCTCGCGCAGTGGAACACGACAGCGCACACTTTCGAAGGCTATCGGGCCGTCCCGCAGGGCATCGCGGCTACAGCGGCCCGCGTTCCCGGCGCCACAGCCGTCGTGTGCGGCGAACGGCGGCTGAGCTATGCAGAACTGACGAACGCGGCGCGACGGCTCGGCCGGCGGCTGCAGGCCGCGGGTGTCGCGCGGGGCGACGCGGTGGGCGTATATCTCGATCGGTCCGTCGGAGGCATCGTCGCAATGCTCGGCACGTGGGAGGCGGGCGCCGCGTACGTGCCGCTCGCAGTCGATGCGCCGCTGCAACGCACGGCCGCTGGGCTTGCGGAAGGCCGCATAACGACGGTCGTTACAACCACGCCGCTGCGCAAGCATTTGCCCGACACGCTCCGGATCGTTGCGCTCGATGAGAACGCAAACAAGGACGCGGACGACGAGGACGCGCTCGACGATGACGGCGCTCGCGAGTGGACCGGGTACGCAACCGTTGCCGGCGACGTCGCTTACGTGCTCTTCACGTCGGGTTCGACCGGCGTTCCCAAAGGCGTCGCTGTCACGCACGCAAACCTCGCCAACTATACGCACGCGATTGCAGCGAGGCTCGGTGTAACGGGCGATGAGCCGCTCGCCTTTGCGTCGGTTTCGCCGCTGACGGCGGATCTCGGAAACACGGCTATTTTCCCGGCGCTCTGCTCGGGCGGAACGCTGCACTTGATTGCGGCCGACGTTGTGACCAATGCGGAGCACTTCGCTGCGTACGCGACGGCGCAGCCGATCGACGTTCTGAAGATCACGCCGAGTCATCTTGGGGCGCTGCTCGACGGCACGGATACGGCTGCGCTGCTCCCGCGCCGCACGCTCGTCGTCGGCGGCGAAGCGTGTTCGTGGGATCTCGTCAAACGCGTGCGAGAGCGCAGTCGCTGCCGCATCGTCAACCACTACGGACCGACGGAGACGACCGTCGGCGCGTGCACCTTTACCGTCGACGGCCGTTCATTTGACGATCGCTCCATTGACGACCGTGCCTCCGACGACCGTGCTTTCGACGACCGTGCCTTCGGCGGGGTCGCGCCGGCAACGGTTCCGATCGGTGCGCCTCTCCCGAACGTGCGCTGCTACGTGCTCGACCGTAACGAGCAGCCCGTGCCGGCCGGCGTTCCAGGTGAACTGTACATCGCGGGCGCGGGCGTTGCCCTCGGCTATGTTCAGCGCGCCGATCTCACGGCCGAGCGGTTCATCGCCGATCCCTTCACGGCCGGGGCCGGCGCGCGCATGTATCGCACCGGCGACCGCGTCCGGCATCTAGCGACGGGCGACCTCGAATTCTTGGGGCGCCTCGATAGCCAAGTGAAGATTCGCGGATACCGGGTCGAGCCCGGCGAGATCGAAAGCGTGCTGCGCAAAACCGCCGCCGTTGCATCGTGCGCCGTCATCGTGCGCGACGGCGGTCTTGCTGAGGACGCGCAGCTGAGCGCCTACGTTGTGCTGCGCGAGGCGTCTGCGGCAAGCCGAGCCGTCGAGCAACTCCACACCTGGCTGGCGGAGCGCCTCCCCGACTACATGCTTCCAAGTCGGATCGTACCCGTCGAGGGGCTTCCCCGTACGCCGAGCGGCAAGCTCGACCGCTCCGCACTCGCCGCTTCCGAGGACGCACAAAACGGCGAGCACGGCTTCGTGGCGCCGCGCACCGCGACCGAAGCGGGCGTCGCGGAGGTTTGGGCCGAAGTACTCAAGTGCGAACGCGTCGGCGTGATGGACGACTTCCTGGCGCTCGGGGGCCATTCGATTCTTGCGATCCGTGTACTCGGGAAGCTGGCGCGCCGCTTCGCGGTGCGGCTGTCGTTGCGGACGCTTTTCGACGCACGCACCGTAGCGGCGCTGGCCTTGCAGATCGACGCCGTTCGGAGCGAAACGCCGGGTTCACCACCGGCAACGGTCACTTCCGAATCCGGCGCCCACCGCTTATCGTAGCGCGGAGCCCTCCATGCACGATTCCCGAACCGAACCCGCACGCACAACCGAGAACGACCCCGATGTCCGGCAGCCTGCCGGTCCGCTTTCCTTTGCGCAAGAGCTGTTGTGGCTGATGGACCGGGCTTCGCCCGGGACGACGGTTTGGAACGTTTCGCGCGCATTCCGGGTCCGCGGTCACTTCGACGCAGCCGCGCTCGGCCAGGCACTCGATGCGCTCGCGGCACGGCACGAGACGTTGCGCACCGTCTTCGTCGCGGCCGATGACGGAGCGCGCGCGGTCGTGCTGCCCCCGGGGCCGGTTCCTCTGCGGCACGTCGATCTCTCAACGCTGGCACGCGACGATGCGCAAACCGAGGCGATGCGCCTGCTGCAAGTCGCGGCACAGACGCCGTTCGCCCTCTCATCCGAGCCGCTGCTGCGAGCCATGCTCATTAAACTTGGGCCGCAGGAACGAATTTTTTCGCTCGATACCCACCATATCGTCTCCGACGGTTGGTCCAAAAGCGTTACCTTACGCGAACTGTCGGTGTTGTACGATGATTTCGCACGCGGGGCGACTGCCGCCGCGTTGCCGGCGTTGCCGATGCAGTTCGCCGAGTACGTCGCCTGGGAGCGCGGCGAGGCGCATCAAGCGATGCTCGCCGACGACCTCACGTATTGGCGTGAACGGCTCGCAGGCATCGATCCGATGGTGCGCTTGCCGCTCGACCGGCCGCGTCCCGCGACGCCGACCTATGATGCCGAGACCACAGTCGCCGAATTTTCGCAGCCGCTCGTCGACGCGTTGCGCGACCTTGCACGCGAGCGCGGTGCGACCTTGTACATGGCGCTGGTCGCGGGTTTCGCGACCGTGCTGCACCGCTATAGCGGTCAAGCAGACGTCGTCATCGGTTCGCCGAGCGCCGGGCGAACGGAGGCCGCTACCGAGAACCTGATCGGATTCTTTGCGAACACGCTCGTCCTGCGCACGGACTTCGCCGGCAATCCGACCTTCGCGGAGTTGCTCGGGCGCGTGCGCGAAACCGCTCTGGACGCCTACGAGCATCAAGCGGTGCCGATGGAACAGCTCGTGCTCGAACTTCAGCATGAAGGCGGCCTCGCACCGGCGCCGCTCTTTCACGTCATGATGACGATGGAGGACACGTTGCCCGCGGACCTGCGCTTCGCCGGCGCCGAAGTCGAAGCGTTGGAAAGCGCTGCGGCGAAAACGAAATTCGATCTAACTTTGCTCGTGCGCGCGCAACCCGAGGGGTTACGGCTGACGCTTCTGTACCGTACCGATCTGTTCGAGTCCGACACCGCGGCCCGCATGCTCGGGCACGTGCATACCGTCCTCGAGGCAGCCATCCGTGAACCCGAGCGACGCGTGGACGTATTGCCGCTCTTGACGGAAGGCGAACAGCGGCAGCTCGCCGCCTGGAACGATACCCAAAGCATTCCCGAGCCGTTCATCCCGATTCACGAGCAGATCGCGGCACAAGCGGCTCGCCTGCCGCACGCGACCGCCGTCGTCTGCGGCGAAAGGCGGCTCACGTACGCCGAACTTCATTCCGCGGCTGCTGACTTGCAACGGCGCTTGCACATAGTTGGCGCCGCTGGAGGAGCGCCGGTCGGCTTGTACCTGGAGCGCTCGGTCGAGGCGATCATCGCCATGTGCGGCATCCTCCGGGCGGGTGCCGCCTTTGTGCCCCTCCCGCCGGACGGTGCAAAGGAGCGGCTCGCACATCGGCTGGCAGATGCCGGCGTGACGACGATCGTTACCACCAGCTCGTTCCGCAGCGCGCTGCCCGCTCATCTGAACATCGTGACGCTCGACGAACCAGCCGCCACGCAACACCCCAAGCCGTCGATACGCGCGACCTCACCCAATGATTTGGCATACATACTGTTCACCTCAGGTTCGACGGGCGTTCCGAAGGGCGTTGCGGTGACGCACGGCAACCTTGCGCATTATACGCGGGCGATCTGCACGCGGCTCGGCGTGACGAGCCAGCCGCCGTGGCAGTTCGCCACCGTTTCGACCATCGGCGCCGACCTAGGACATACCGCGATCTTTCCGGCGCTCACGAGCGGCGGCACGCTGCATCTCGTTCCTCCCCACATTGCGACGAGCACGACCGGCTTCGCCGCGTATGCCGCCACGCATCCGATCGACGTCCTAAAGATCACGCCGTCACACCTCGACGCTTTGCTCGACGGCGCGACGGACGGTACGGCGCTACCGCGCCGTTGGCTCGTCGTGGGCGGCGAGGCTTGTTCGTGGAATCTCGCAGAACGCGTGCGGTCGCTCGGCACGTGTCGTATGCTCAACCATTACGGTCCAAGCGAGACGACGGTCGGCGCGACGACGTTCGCTCTCGACGAAGATGATGTCGGCCACGCATCGTCGGCGACCGTCCCAATTGGTCACCCCTTGCGCGGCATTCGGTGCTATGTGCTCGACCGCGGCGGAGAACACGTTCCGATCGGCGTCGAAGGCGAGTTGTACATCGGCGGAGCCGGCGTCGCGCGAGGCTACGTCAATCGGCCCGAATTGACGGCAGAGCACTTTGTGGCCGATCCCTTTGCCACCACGGCCGGCGCGCTCCTGTACCGCACGGGCGACCGCGTGCGTCGCTTGGTATCCGGCGAGCTTGAGTTTTTAGGCCGCCGAGACGACCAAGTCAAGGTACGCGGCTATCGGGTCGAGCTTGGCGAAATCGAAAGCGTGCTTCGTACCCATCCGTCGATTGAGCGCTGCGCCGTCCGCCTTACCGACGACGCGGACGGTGCTCCGCGCCTGAAGGCGTACGTCGTGCTTGAATCTTCGATGTCGAAGCACGAGACGGTCGAGCGCTTGCGACCGTGGTTGGTCGAGCGGTTACCGGACTACATGCTCCCGACGTCCGTGGTCGTGCTCGATCGTCTTCCGCTCGGTCCGAACGGCAAATTGGACGTCACCGCCTTGCCGGACTGCGAAGCTTCGCACGACGACGAAACCTATGTGGAGCCGCGGACGGCGACCGAGTCCGTCGTCGCAGAGGTAATCGCTAAGGGACTAAAGCTCGAGCGCGTCGGCGTCGACGACAACCTTTTGCGGCTCGGGTTCCAGTCCATCCTGGCGATCCGTGCGCTAGGCACCCTCAGTCGCCGGTTCGGAGTGCGGCTCGCATTGCGGGTCGTCTTCGAGCGGCCGACCGTCGCACAATTGGCCGAAGCCGTCGATGCCGCAGTGCGCGCCAGCAACGAGCGCGAGTTCGAGCGGGCTCTCGCCATGCTCGACGAAGTTCCGGCCGGCGAGCGAGCGCACCTATGACGAGCGATACGGGGCTCATCGATCCGATTGTCGCGGAACGGCTCGCGCGCCTTTCACCCGAGCAACGTGCATTCGTTGAGCAGCGCCTGCGAGAAGCTCGCGCCAAAAGTGAAGCGACGATCCCGCATCGCAACGCGACCGAGGCGCCGCTATCCTTTGCGCAAGAAGTGCTGTGGGACATCGAGCGCAGCGGGGCCGGATTGTCGGCCTACAACGTGCCTTCCGCGATGCGGGTCAGCGGACCGCTCGATCTCACGCGGCTGCAACGGGCGCTCGACGCTCTAGTCGTTCGCCACAGCGCGTTGCGAACGACGTTTAGCGAGCGCAAGGGGAAGCCCGTGCAGGTCATCGGCGACCCCAGACCCGTGCCCCTGCGGGTCATCGATGCAAGCGCAGTGTCGACGAACGAACGCGAAGCGTATGCCGCGCAGCAATTCCAAAAAGCAGCGATCGAACCGTTCGATCTAGCGCGTGACCTCCTATTGCGAGCGACGCTCCTGCGCTTCGCAACTGAAGACCAAGCGCTCTTGCTGGTTTGGCATCATGTCGCTTCGGATTTGCCGTCGCGCGAGATTGTGCTGCGCGATTTTGCTCACATCTACGGCTCGCCCGCGAGCGAAGCAACAGCATCACCCCTTGCATCGCTCCAATACGCCGATTTCGCGGCCTGGCAGCGCGACGAATTCAGCGGCGCCGAATTGGAGAGGTTACGCACGTATTGGAGCGCGCAGTTAGCCGGGACGCCGCCTCTTCTCGACCTGCCGACGGATCGGCCGCGTTCGGGAGCGCCTGCGTTCACAGGGGAGCGACGTGCGCTCGACATCCCGCCGGTGCTTGCAGAAGGCGTTGCTGCAATTGCTCGCGCGCACGGCACGACGACGTTCATCGCGCTCTTGGCTGCATTCGGCACGCTGCTGCACCGCTACACGGGTCAAGAGTCGATCGCAGTCGGCTCCATCTTGGGCGGCCGCGGGCGTGCCGAACTCGAGGACGTCGTCGGGTATTTTGCCAGGACGCTTCCGATCGTCACCGATTTCACGGATGATTCGACATTTGCGCAGTTGCTCGCAGCGACCCACGAACGCTATCTCGACGTCGTCGAGTACGCCGATGTTCCGCTCGAAATGCTTGGGTTGCCGGCCCTGCCCCGAATTTCAGCTCTCTTCACGCTCGTCGAAGGTGAGGCCGCGCTTCCCGCCCTCGAAGGCCTCGCGCTCGTCCCGATTCAGGTTGATCGAGGCGTAGCGAAATTCGAACTGAGCCTAGCGGCGCGCCTCCTCCCACACGCATTGCGCCTGGAAGCGGAATATCGCACGGACCTCTTCGATGCAGCGACGATCGAACGGATGCTGTCGCACTTTCGCACGTTGCTCGAGGGCATCGTTGCCGATCCCGGGCGACGCCTCTCCGAACTCCCGCTGCTGGCGGCCGAAGAGCGGCGGTTCCTCGTCGATCAGTGCAACGCAACGGCGCGCCCGTATCCGAGCGACCTTACGCTGCCGGATCTCTTGGAGGCGCAGGCGACTCGCACACCGTCCGCAATCGCGCTCACTTGGGAGACGCCGTGCGGAACGGCGCACTACACCTACGCCGAGCTGCACTCTCGCGCGGCCGCGCTCGCGCGGCACTTACGTACGCTCGGCGTGGAACCCGGTGTCGGCGTCGGCGTGTGCATTGAACGCGGGCCAGAGCTGATGGTTGCCACCCTGGCCGTTCTCAAAGCAGGCGGTTATTACGTTCCGTTCGATCCTGAGTATCCCCAAGATCGCCTCGCTTTCATGCTCGAGGATTCGCAGGTAGCGCTTGTGCTGACGCAATCGCATCTGACCTCGCTACTGCCGACGGACGGCGCAGCGGTTGTGGTCGTCGATAGCGACGTTGAGTCAACATCGGACACAAAAACGCGCGTCGCACGCAAAGCCGCTCCTAGCGATCCGGCGTACATGATCTACACCTCCGGTTCAACAGGGCGACCCAAGGGCGCTCCCAACAGTCATGCCGGGATTGTGAATCGGTTGCTCTGGATGAACGAACGCTGGCCGCTCGAGCCGCAAGACGTCATCGTACAGAAGACGCCGTTCAGCTTCGACATCTCGGTCTGGGAATCGTTCTGGCCGCTCATCGGGGGCGCGCGTCTCGTGATGGCGCGGCCTGGCGGCCACCGCGATCCAGCGTATCTCGTGGACGTCATAAAGCGCCACGGCGTCACGATCGCGCACTTCGTTCCCTCGATGCTAAGCGCGTTTCTGGCGAGTCCGGCTGTTTCGCGCTGCACGTCGCTGCGCTACATAATGTGTAGCGGTGAGGCGCTCCCTCCCGAACTCGTGCCGAGATGCTATGCGCTTCTGGGCGCGGAGCTGCACAACTTGTACGGCCCCACCGAAGCGGCTGTCGAGGTCACGCACTGGGCGTGTCCTCGAGACTTCGTGGGTCCGACCGTACCCATTGGTCGTCCCGTTGCCAATACGCAAATTTATATCCTGGATCAGCGGCGCGAGCCGGTGCCGATCGGCATTGCGGGCGAGCTCTACATCGGCGGCGCTCAGGTGGGACTGGGCTATCACCGCCGTCCGGAGTTGACCGCAGAGAAGTTCATCCCTGACCCCTTTGCAACTGCCGAAGGTGCGCGGCTCTACCGGACCGGCGACTCCGCGCGCTATCGAGCTGACGGCACCATCGAGTATCTCGGGCGCCTTGACGATCAGGTCAAGCTCCGCGGGTTTCGCATCGAGCTTGGCGAGATTGAAACTGTGCTCGCGGGCTGTGCGGGTGTACAACAGGCGGTCGCCGCCGTGCGCGAAGACACCGTCGGCGATCCGCGGCTCGTGGCGTACGTCGTCTCGGAAAGCGAGATCGACGTCGAGGGGTTGCGTGCTGCATTGCGCGAGCGGCTGCCGCGTTACATGGTGCCCGGCACCATCGTACGTCTCGCGGCGCTTCCGCTGACCTCGAACGGCAAGCTCAATCGCCAGGCGCTTCCCATCCCCGACCCTGCAGAACCACGCGAGCGGACGCTCGTCGCGCCGCGCAATGCCCGCGAACGCGCAGTTCTCGATGTCTTTGCCGACGTGCTGGGCACGCCGATCGACCGCGTAAGCATGGACGATGACTTTTTTGCGCTTGGCGGACACTCGCTGCTCGCGATGCGGCTCATCGGTCGCATCGCCTCGGCCTTCGGGGTGACCGTCTCGTTACGCGCCTTCTTCGAGAACGCTACGCCGGCACACGTAGCGCAATCCGTTGCGGCCGCCGCGAGTGCAAGCGATGCCGATGCATCGCCGATACTGCGGCGACCTTCGCGGAACGAAGCGCCGCTGACGGCTGCGCAAGAGGTGCTCTGGCTCCTCGAGCGGAGTCACCCGCGGAGCTCTGCCTATCTGGTCCGTGCCGCTCGGCGCATACACGGCCACCTCGACGAACGCACGCTGCGTCGTGCGGTCGATGCGCTCGTCGAACGGCATGCTTCACTTCGGACCACGTTCTTCGTGCGTGACCGCAACGCGGTGCAGCGGATATGTGCAGTGCGGCCGGTGCCGTTTGAGACGGTTAATCTTGCCGCCCTTTCCGATGATCAGCGTGAAGCCGCGGCATTGCGGCACGTGCAGGCGTTTGGGTGCCAGCCGTTCGACCTCGAACGCGACCTGCTGCTGCGGGCGTTGCTCGTGCGCCTGTCCGAAGATGACTACCTCTTCCTAATCGTATCACATCATGTCGTTACCGACGGAACATCGTTCGAGGTGTTGTTCCGCGATCTCGGGGAGATCTATGGGGCACACGAAGCGGGCCGCGCGAGTGAGCTACCGCCGCTGCCGATTGAATTCATCGACTATGCCGCGTGGCAACGTGAGCGCTTATCGGGCCCGTGGTTGTCGAAACTTCGCGCCTTTTGGGACGCGGAGATGGCCGGCCGGCCCACCACGCTGGCGCTTCCACTCGATCGGCCGCGCGGGTCGCTCCCAAGTTTCCTCGGAGCGCACCATACAGCCATCTTGCCTCACACGTTGCTCGATGATCTGCGCCGCCTGTCACGGCGCAACGACGTCACGCTCTACACGGTGTTGCTCGCGGCCTATGCGACGCTCTTGCATCGCTATACGGGACAAACCGACATCGTCATCGGGTCACCATTCGCCGGAAGACAGCGACGCGAACTCGAGGACATCGTCGGCTATTTCGTGAGCATGCTGCCGCTGCGTGCTCGCTTCGAGGGCGACCCCCCATTCACAGATGTCCTGCGGGCCGTACGCGAGACGACGCTCGGGTCACTCGAACATCAGGACGCTCCATACGATATGCTCGAAGCCGCCGGCGCTGGAAGAGCGGGCGGCAGCCCGTACCAAACGGTGTTCATCTTGCAGAACGCCGCGACGGCCACCGCGAAACTTGGTTCGCTTAGCGCGGCACCCGTCGGCTTTGAAACCAGTATCGCCAAGGTCGACCTCACGCTGTCGGTCACCGAGTGGGACGGCGCATTGCGGGTCTCGTTCGAATACCGCACGGACCTTTTCGAGGCGTCGACGATCGAGCGGATGCTCTCACACTTTCGAACGTTACTCGAGGGCATCGTGGCCGATCCGGCGCGACGAGTGTCCGCATTGCCGCTCGTGACCGCGGTCGAACGCCGATACTTGATAGCGACCTGGAATGCGACGGCGGCGGAATACCCCCGCGACATGACGTTGCCGGAGGTAATCGATGCGCAGGTCGCCGCGCAACCGCATGCATGCGCCATCGTCGCCGAGGATCGTTCGCTTTCGTACGAGGAGTTAGTCACGCGAGCGGAAGCCTTTGCCGCGAGATTACGAGGAACCGGCGTTCAGGCAGGTACGTTCGTCGGGGTCTGCTTGGAGCGCTCGTCGGATATGTTCGTGGCGCTCTTGGGAGTGCTGCGCGCGGGAGGCGCCTACGTGCCGCTCGACCCGGCGTTTCCGCGGGCCCGTCTTGCGTTTATGCTGAGCGACTGCCGCGCGGCAGTGGTGGTGACGCAAGAGTCCTTACGCTCCTTCGTGGGGAGTATCGCCGCTGAAGCAAGCGACGCAGCCGCGAGCTATGTACCGGGCATCTGCTGCATCGACGAGACAGGCGGCGCGCCTGTGGCGGCGAGCGATCGCGGGATGCAGACCGCTCGGGCTACGGCGACCGACCTCGCATACGTGCTGTACACGTCTGGTTCGACAGGCCGCCCCAAGGGCGTCTGCGTCACGCACCGGTCGCTCCTCAACATCCTGACGTCGATGGCGCGCGAACCGGGACTGACGGCGAACGACACGCTGCTCGCGGTGACGACCTTGTCGTTCGACATGGCCGGACCCGAATTGTGGTTACCGCTGATCGTGGGGGCCCGCATTGCCCTCGCGCCACGGGTGGCCGTCGCCGACGGCGACCTCCTCGCTACATTGCTCGCGTCATCGCGTGCGACGGTACTGCAAGCAACGCCCGCAACGTGGCGTCTGCTGCTAGCCGCCGGTTGGGCCGGCGATCCAAGCCTGACGATGTTATGCGGCGGCGAAGCATTGCCGCCTAATCTTGCGGCGGAACTGGTAACGCGTGGCCGCGCGCTGTGGAACATGTACGGCCCGACCGAGACGACGATCTGGTCGACGGCGCAGCGCGTTCGTCCGGGGGAGCCTATCTCACTGGGGCGTCCGATTGCAAACACGCAACTGTACGTGCTCGAGCCCGGCGGTGATCTTGCACCGCTGGGCGTCGCGGGCGAACTCTGCATCGGCGGCGACGGCGTGTCGAACGGTTACCTGCACCGCCCCGAACTCACGGCGGAGCGTTTCACCGTGGACCGGTTCTTCCCGCACGGCGGCGCGCGCTTGTACCGAACAGGCGACCGCGTGCGGCGCCACGCCGACGGTCGGTTGGAATATCTCGGACGGCTCGACAATCAAGTGAAGCTGCGCGGCTTCCGCATCGAGCTCGGTGAAATCGAAGCTGCGTTGCGCGCGTATACCGGCGTCGCGAACGCTGCCGCGGCCGTGCGCTGCGACGGAGCGCAAGAACCGAACGTCGTGGGATACTACGTACCACACGGGCCAAGCGCCGGTGACGATGGCTCCGCAGCGATCGAGCCCATGCTGCTGCGCGAGCACTTGAGCAAGTTGCTTCCGGGTTACATGGTTCCGAAGTTCCTCGTACGCCTGGGCGTGCTTCCATTGACGCCGAACGGGAAAATCGATCGCGAAGCGCTGCCCGCGCCGGATATCAACTATCGCGCGCTCGCGCGCGCCGCATTCGTTGCGCCGCAGACTGCCGTCGAAGCGACGATCGCGGGGATCGTTTGCGAAATACTTGGGCGCGACGAAGTCGGAATGGACGACGACTTCTTCGAGCTCGGCGGTCATTCGCTCGCCGCAATGCGTTTGATCAGCCGGCTGGCGACCGAGTTCGACAGCCGCGTGTCGCTGCGCGAATTTTTCGAGAAACCGACCGCCGCAGCGCTCGCGGCGACGCTCGAACGGTCGCTCCCGAACGATCATGCGGCAGACCGAATCACAAGGCGCAGCGATGGGGTTCCTGCCCCGCTTTCCTACGGGCAAGAACTCCTGTGGCTTCACGAACAGGCAACCCCGGGGCGTGCCGTCTACAACGTGCCGATCGCTCTTCGCATCACCGGCGCCCTCGACGTACCCCTGCTCGAGCGCGCATTGCGCGCGGTGGCGGAGCGGCACACCGTGTTGCGCGCTCGCTTCATTGAAATCGATGGAACGCCGCGGCAAGTTGACGGCGAGCCCCAACCGGTAATGCTCCCGGTGATCGACTTGCAAGTGCACCCCGAACCGATGCGCGAAACCGAGCTGGCTCAGCGCTTACAAACGCAGGCGGCCGCGCCTTTCCGGCTCGATCAGGAGCCGCCATTTCGCGCGATGCTGTTGAGGGTGCGCAGCGACGACTTCGCGCTGCTCCTGGTCGCACACCACATCGCTTTCGACGGCTGGTCGGTGGCCATCGTATTGCAGGAGCTCGCCGGCGCCTACGCCTCATTCGTCGCCGGCGAAGCAACCCGCTTGGCCAAACTGCCGGTCTCTTATGCCGATTTCGCCACGTGGGAACGGCGCGTCTTCGCGGGCGAGCGCTTCGATCGACTGGCAGCGTATTGGCGTGAACGGCTCGCAGGCGTGCCGGCGCGGCTGGCCCTGCCGTTCGATCGGGTGCGGCCCGCGCGCGAGTCCTTCGACGGCGCGCTGCGCGTTAGCGAGATTCCCACTGACATCGTCATCGTTCTCGAGCAACTCGCACATCGACACGGTGCGACATTGTTCATGGTTTTGATGGCAGCATATCAGACCTTGCTCTACCGCTACACCGGCCAGGATGATATCGTGGTTGGTTCACCGCTCGCGGAGCGGTCGGTGCCGGAAACGACCGGGCTGATCGGATACTTGACGAATCCTCTCGCGTTCCGTGCTCGCCTCGAAGGCGCGATGACCTTCTCCGACTTACTCGCCGCCACAAAGGCTGATACGCTGGAAACGCTCGACCACGCCGCAGTGCCGCTCGAGGTGCTGCTTGCGGATGGGGCCGCGCGGGGTCGCGACGGAGCGGCGCCCTTCACGACGATGTTCGTCTTCAATAACGACCTCGCGACGGTGCCGAGTTTCGTCGGCGCCCGAACCGCTCGGCTCCCGCTCGGCCGCGAGTTCGCAGCGCTCGATCTGAGCCTTACGGTGTCGAGAACGGCAGCGGGGGCGTTACGAGCCGCGTTGATGTATCGAACGGCGCTCTTCGATGCGGCAACCATCGAGCGCATGCTCGCGCACTTCCGAACGCTGCTCGAAAGCATCGCCTCCGAACCGTCACGCTCCTTAGCGGCGCTGCCGATCGTCGGCCCCGACGAGCGCGAGCGCCTCATTTCTGCGTGGAATGCTACGGCAACGAACTATCCGCGTGAGGCGACATTGCCGGAGTTGTTCGCAGCCCAAGTCGCCGCGAGACCTGAGGCGACCGCCGTCGTCGCCGCGGACGGCTCACTCACATTCGCGCAACTGAACTCGCGTGCCGACGACGTGGCGCGCAATCTGCGAGCGCTCGGGGTCCGGCCAGGCGCGTTTGTGGGTGTCTGCTGCGACCGTTCGTGCCAGTTCGTAGTTGCGCTGCTAGCTGTGCTGAAGGCGGGCGGCGCCTACGTGCCGCTCGACCCCGAATTCCCGGCGGTACGTTTGGCGTTGATGCTCGTGGATTGCCAGGCCGACATCGTGGTGACCGACGAGACACAGCGCGGTCTTGTCGGCGACGTCATCGCCGCTGCGGCACTTGAAAACCGCGCCCGTACGCCGTCGATGTACGTCGTGGACGGCGGCTCGGCGTCGCCGCCTCCGGCGCGCGCAGCCGCGTCCGCTGCGAGCGCGTCGGACAGCGCATATGCGATCTACACCTCCGGTTCAACCGGCCGTCCCAAGGGCGTTGCGATTACCCACCGCTCCCTCGTCAATTTTCTCTGGTCGATGGCGCGCGAACTCGACCTGAGTGCGCACGACACGGTGCTGTCGGTCACCACGTTTTCCTTCGACGTCTCGGGTTCCGAGTTGTGGCTGCCGCTTATCGTCGGCGGCCGACTTGAGATCGCGCCGGCAGCTGCGCTGGTAGACGGTCACCGTTTGGCTGAACTGCTCGAATCGTCGGAAGCAACCGTGATGCATGCGACGCCCACGACGTGGCGCTTATTGCTCGCAACCGAGTGGCGTGGGTCGCCCGGGCTCCGGATGATTTCTGCTGGGGAAGCACTGACTCCCGACCTCGCGCAGAAGCTTCTGCCGAAGGGCCGCGCACTTTGGAATGCATACGGCCCGACCGAGACGACGATCTACTCCGCCGTGGGGCGCGTGGAGGCCGGCAAACCGATTTCGCTTGGACAGCCGATCGCCAATACGCAACTCTACGTGTTGGAGCCGAGCGGAGAACCCGCACCGTTCGGCGTGCCCGGCGAACTTTGGATCGGCGGGGACGGGGTCGCACGCGGCTATCTCCATCGCCCCGAACTGACCACCGAGCGCTTCGTGGCCGACCCGTTCGGGCCCGTACCCGGGGCTCGCATCTATCGGACCGGCGACTGCGTCCGCCGTCACCCGGACGGTCGTCTCGAGTTTTTGGGCCGGCTCGATCAGCAAGTGAAGCTGCGCGGGTCCCGCATCGAACTCGGCGACATCGAGGCCGCGCTCGGAGCGCATCCCTCGGTGCAGGAAGCGGCCGTCCTATTGCACGTACCGATGCCCGATCGTCCGGAGCTGGCGGCTTACTACGTTCCAAGAGCTGCCGCGCAACGGGCGGTTGCCCCACCATCACCGGCATCGCTGCGCGCATACCTGCGGGCACGCCTACCGGACTATATGGTCCCTACTCTTTTCGTGCAGCTCGAAGCACTGCCGAAGTCCCCGAACGGCAAACTCGATCGGAAGGCGCTTCCCTCCCCGAATTCGGACGCCGCTCGCAGCCACAGCGCTCCCTTCGTCGCTCCAACGAGTGCTACCGAAACCGTTGTAGCCCGCATCTTCGCCGACGTACTGCGCCATAAAGCGCCGATCGGAATCGACGACGATTTCTTCGAAGCCGGCGGCCATTCGCTGCTCGCGATGCAAGTCGTGGCGCACGCCGGTACGACCATGCGTGCGCGCCTTTCCGTGCGCAGTTTCTTCGGGGCGCCAACCGTTCGCGGCGTTGCGGCAGCGCTTACCCGAGAAGAAACGACTCCGGGGCGGATTGAAACGGTCGCTCGGGCGGTGCTGAAGCTCGCGGAGATGACGCTCGAAGAACGGCAGCGGCGGCTGGACGCTTTGGAAGCGACGTGACATCTCCCGATCAGGCGCTGCTCGATCAACTGCTGGTCGAAGCGGGCATCGAAAGCGAGCGGGCCGTTCCGACCTTGCGCGCTCGCCCCCGTCCGGGCCGGCTTCCGCTTTCATTCGCGCAAGAGCTGCTGTGGCTGCTCGACAACGCGTCACCCGGCATGACGGCGTACAACATGCCCGTTACGCGCCGCATCACCGGGCCGCTCGATGTCGCGGCTCTCCAAAAGAGCTTGGACGTGGTCGTCGGCCGCCACGAAGTATTACGCACGCGTTTTACGCTCGTAGACGATGAGCCGTCCCTAGTCGTCGATGCAGCGCAAGCGGCGAACTTAGAGCGCATCGATCTGCGGAACGTACCTTTAGCGGAACGAGCCGCCCGCGCAGAGGCGCTCGTCAGCGAGCGCGCGCGTCGGCCCTTCAGTCTGAACTACGAGCACATGTTTCGCCCGACGCTCGTCCGCGTCGCGAATGAGGAGCATATCCTGTTGCTCGCGATGCACCACATCGTCGCGGACGGCGCCTCGCTCGGCGTGCTGTTTCGCGATCTTGCGGCCTGGTATCGCGCCTTCCGCGCCGGTGAGAAGGCCGAACTGCCGCGGCTTGAATTCCAGTATGCCGATTACGCCCTGTGGCAACGCCACACGCTCGCCGGTGAACGCTTGAACGGCCTGCTGGCCTATTGGCGCGCACAGCTTGGCGAGGGAACGCAACCGCTCGAATTGCCGACCGATTATCCGCGACCAGCCATGCCAACGTTCGCCGGTATGCAGCGCTCGCGCGTTATCGAGCCGCAAATCGCCGACGCGTTCAAGTATCTGGCCCGCCAGCATGATGCCACGCTCTACATGTTCCTGCTCGCAGTTTACGCGACGTTGCTGCACCGCTACACCGGCCGGACGATCGTACTGGTCGGCTCAAACATTGCCGGGCGCATGGAGAGCGGCGTCGAGAATCTGATCGGCTACTTCAACAACACGCTCGCAATGCGCGCCGATTTCTCGGGTGACCCGCCCTTTTCCGAGCTACTCGAACGCGTCCGAGAGAGCTGTCTCGGAGCGTACGATCATCAGGACGTACCCTTCGAAAAGCTCGTCCTCGAATTGCGTGACGGCGAACAGCGCTTCGCGCAGTCGCCTTTGTTCGATGTCGTGCTTACGGCGCAGCATGGGACGGCAGCTGCACTCGAACTCGATGGCGCGTCCGTCAGCCCCTACGGCGTCGACATGGGCGCGACGAAGTTCGACCTCACGCTTTTCATGGCCGAGACGCCGCACGGGTTGCGATTGACGTTACGCGCGCGCTCGGACTTGTGGAGCGCAGCATCGGTCGAGCGCATGCTCGCGCAGTTACAGAGCATCGCGGCCGCTGCGGTCGCCGACCCCGCGCAACGCGTTTCACGCATTCCGGTCGTGACCCGCGAAGAAGCGCAGGTTATCGCAGCCGCCAACGCAACCGCTGCAGACGTCGAAGGCGACAGCGTAATCCACGCCTTTGAAAGTCAAGCGGCGCGCGTGCCCGCGGCCACGGCCGTTATCTGCGGTCACGAGCACCTGAGCTACCACGAACTAAATGCACGGGCGAACGCGCTCGCGCTGCGCCTGCGAGCGCGAGGCATCGAGCGCGGTATGCCCGTCGGCCTCGCGGCGGGACGCTCATCGTCAGCCATCGTCGGGCTCCTCGGCATTCTCAAGGCCGGGGCCGCGTACGTACCGTTCGATGCGGACCTTCCCCAAGAGCGGTTGGCGCAGCAGCTTACCGAGAGTGGCGCGCGCCTGGTCGTGACGAGCGCCGACGAGGCGAAAACTCTGGTGCTCGATCCAAGTGCGCGGATCGTGCTCGGGGACGCTGTTGTGACTGGCGACGACATGCCGCACGCCGCGGATGTTGAGGCCGACGTCATCCACGACATCACCGCTGACGACCTCGCCTACGTGTTGTTCACTTCGGGCTCGACCGGCGTGCCGAAAGGCGTCGCCGTGACCCACGGCAATCTGGCATCGTATGTACGTGCGATCTCGCGCGTGCTGGCCGACGTTCCGCGTAACGCACCGGGCGATGGGCTCGAGGCACTCGGCGGTCTCCAATTTGCGCTGACCGGTACGCTCGCGGGCGATCTGGGCAACACGGTGCTTTTCCCGGCGCTGTGCTCGGGCGGCACGCTGCACGTTCTGCCGCGCGAGGTTACGAACGATCCGGCGCATTTCGCCGCCTACGCTGGTTCGCATCCGTTCGACATCGTGAAAATCACGCCGAGTCACCTGCGTGCGTTGCTGCCCGATGATAACGTAGCGAGCAGTTTACCGGCGCGCTGGATCGTCCTCGGCGGAGAAGCGCTGCCGCTCGAATTGGCGCGCGACCTGCTCGACGCCCGGCGTTGTCGCGTACTCAATCATTACGGTCCGACGGAGACCACGGTCGGTGCGACCACGTTTGAGGTCACTGCCGCGACGCTCGAAACCGCTCGCGCTGCCGGCGCAAGAACGGTACCGATCGGCGGCCCGTTACCCAACGTCGGAGCGCACGTGCTCGACGCACATCTCCAAACGCTTCCGCTCGGCGTACCGGGCGAACTCGTCATCACCGGGCGCGGCGTTGCGCGAGGCTATTTGAACCGACCTGCCTTCACCGCCGAGCGTTTCATCGAATTGCCCGGAGTCGGACGTGCCTATCGAACGGGCGATCGCGTGCGCCGGCTCCCGAACGGTACGCTGGAGTTCCTCGGTCGCACAGACGGGCAGGTCAAGATTCGCGGCTACCGCGTCGACCTCGGCGACATCGAGTATGCGATCGCGCGACATCCCGCCGTCGCGCAAGCGGCCCTCGTGTTCCGCGACTCCCCCGATAGCGGCGAGCCGGCGCTCGTGGCGTACGTAGTGCCCGAGGGCGAGGCAACGCAGGAGCAACTGCGCGGCTGGCTCGCAGAACGGCTGCCCCACTACATGGTTCCCTCCGCGATCGTCGCGCTCGACGCATTGCCGCTGACGCCGAGCGGTAAAGTCGATCGCCGCGCGCTGCCGGGTCCCGAGTCACCGTCCTGCTCCGATGCACCTCTTGAACCGCGAACCAAAACGGAGGCGACCTTGGCCGCCATCTGGGCCGAGGTCTTGCGGCGCGAGCGAGTCGGCGTGGGCGACCACTTCCTGGGGCTCGGGGGCCACTCGCTGCTCGCCATTCGCATTCTCGGAAAGCTGAGCCGGGCGTTCGGCATCCGGCTGCCGCTGCGCGCGCTCTTCGAAGCGCCGACCATCGAGAAGTTAGCTGTCCTCGTCGACAACACGGTTGCTTCCGCGGAGGCCGATGATTTTGGCCCCGTTCCGCGCGCCGCAGCGGGAACACGCGGAAGCGACAGCGGGCGATGATCGATACGAGCGTCTTTCCCGTGTCGTTCGCGCAAGAGTTGTTGTGGCTGATTCATCGCGCATCGCCGGAGTCGAGCGCCTACAACGTTCCACGCACGCGCCTATTGCGCGGCCGGCTGGATGTCGAGTCGCTGCGCCGCGCCTTCGAAATGATCGTCGAGCGCCATGAAATTTTGCGCACGACGTACGCTTTCGACGGCGATCGGGCGCTGCAGATCGTGCACGCGCCGCGCGCGATCGAGACAGCAATCACGGACTTGCGCGTCTTACCCTCAAGCGCGCGGCTCACCCATGCCCAACGCCTGGCGGCCGAATCGGCGTTGCGGCCCTTCGATCTGGAACGCGACTTTCCGTTACGCGTATCGCTCTTCCGCACGGGCGAATACGAGTATGTCCTGCACATCGATTCTCACCACATCGCGGCCGATGGCGGTTCACGCGACATCCTCTTTCGCGAGTTGGACCTCTGCTATGCTGCGTTCTGCGCGGGACGCACGCCGGAGATGGCTCCATTACCGATCCAGTTTGCGGACTATGCGCTATGGGAACGGCGCTACCTCGCGGGCGAGCGTCTAGAACGCTTGCTGACGTATTGGCGCAGGGAACTTGGCGACGTCGATACGGTGCTCGATCTCGTGCCGGATGTTGCGCGTTGCGAGGCGGCTCGCAGCGAGGCGGTCACCCGCTCGATCCTTATCGCCCCCGAGCGGCTCGAGGCCGTCAAGGCGCTCGGGCGGCGCAGCGACGCGACGCTCTACATGACGGTCCTTGCGGCGTATGCGACCTGCCTTCACCTTTATGCGGGGGCCGGGCGAGACGTGCTCGTCGGCTCGCCGATGTCGGGGCGTTCGCGGCCGGGGCTCGACGAACTGATCGGTTATTTCGTCAATACGACCGTGCAGCGGGTGCGCTTCCACGACGATCCATCGTTCGTTGACCTGCTGAAGCGCGTGCGCGAAAGTTGTCTCGGTGCATACGATCATCAGGAGCTGCCGCTCGAAAAACTGCTTCTCGAGTTGCACGGTGATCGACCGGTCGGCGATGCGTCGCTGGTGCAAGCCGTCTTTACGATGCTCGATCCGGGCGAGGCTCGGCAAAGCCGGCTCGGCGACCTCGACGTGCAGCCTCTGTCGGGCGGTGCAGGCACAACGAAATTCGATCTAACCCTGTTCATGGCGGAACGTTCCGAGGGGTTATCGTTGTCGCTGCGCGTGCGTGCCGACGTGTGGGGCGCGGCAGCCGCCGAACGCTTCCTCGAGCGTTTGCAGCGGGTGCTGGCCGCGGCAGCCGAGAGCCCAAGCGTTTCGGTCTCGCATTTGCTGTTGCCGAGCGATGCAGAGCGCGCAGATATGGCCCAGTGGAACGCGACGCAACGCGACGCCGGCGCGCCGACGACGATCGTCCACCTTTTCGACGAAGCCTGCGCGCGTTTTTCGCAGCGGACGGCGCTGATCTGCGGCGACGACGTGCTCTCGTACGAAGAACTCGGTATGCGCGCCGACGCGCTTGCCCAGCGTTTGCGCGTGTTGGGCGCCACACCTGATCGTTGCGTCGGGATACTGCTCGATCGTAGCGCGGAGTCGATCGTCGCACTGTTTGCCGTCGCCAAGAGCGGAGCGGCGTACGCGTTCTTGTCGCCCGATCTACCGGCGACACGGCTCGCGCAGCAAATTACCGAGAGCGACGCGCGGCTCGTTGTAACGTCCGCGGCATACGCGTCGTTGTTGCCGCCGACGGTGACATTAATCACGTCGGATCAACGTTTTGTGGAAGGAACCACGCGGTCCGCCGACCCGCACCCCCACGAACGCCCGGCGCAGGAAGACCTTGCCTACGTTGTGTTTACGTCCGGGTCGACCGGCGTTCCCAAAGGCGTGGCCGTCACCCACTCCAACCTCGCGCACTATGTGCGCGCCATCTCACGCGTCTTCGCCGATGTCCCGGCGCAGCAGCGCGGTGACGGCCTGACGGAACTCGCAGGTTGGCATTTCGCACTCGCGAGCACGCTATCGGCCGACCTCGGCAACACCGCGCTCTTTCCGGCGCTATGCGGCGGTGGGACGCTGCATCTCTTGCCGCGGAAGGTGACGAGCGACCCGGCGCGCTTCGGCGCATATCTGTCATCGCACGCGCTCGACGTTTTGAAAATCACCCCTGGACATTTGCGCGCCCTGCTTCCGGAGAACGATTCGCTGGCGGCCGCATTACCGGCACGTTGGCTCGTGTTCGGCGGCGAAGCGCTCCCTCTCGAGCTCGCTTCCCGCGTTCTGGCCGCGCGAGGTCCTCGGGTGCTCAATCACTACGGGCCGACCGAGTCGACGGTCGGCGCGACGACGTTCGAAGCAACGCCGGCGTCGCTCGCGGCGGCACAGAGCGCCGGCGCGCGAACCGTTCCAATCGGGAGTCCGCTGACAAACGTGCAGGCGCACGTGCGCGATCCGGAACAGCGCCCACTGCCGCCCGATGTGCCGGGGGAGCTGTACCTGAGCGGCGCCGGCGTAGCGTGCGGCTATTTACACCGTCCGGACTTCACGGCGGAACGGTTCGTATCGCTTGAGGGCATCGGTCGCGCATACGCTACCGGCGACCGCGCGCGGCACTTGGCGGGCGGCGCGCTCGAATATCTCGGGCGAACGGACGCGCAAGTGAAGATTCGCGGCTACCGCGTTGAGCTGGGCGATGTTGTGGAGACTTTGCGCGCATTTCCCGACATCCTCGACGCAGCCGTCGTGCCGTTCGGCGACGGCGACGTCGAACTTGCGGCCTACGTCGTCGCGGCACCCAACGCGGCCGCCGCTCCGGACGCTGCATTTGCCGAAGACGTCCGCACGCGGTTGGCCGCCGCGCTTCCCGCACACATGGTGCCGTGCGCCGTGATGGTCGTGGACGCTTTTCCGCTCACTCCCAACGGCAAACTCGACCGTCGCGCATTGCCCGCTCCAACCCGCGATTCACACTGCCTCACCGCGCCCACCGCGCCGTCTACCGAGACGGAACAAGCGCTGCTCGCAATTTGGGCGAACGCCTTCAAACGCGCTCCGGACGCCATCGGAACGCAGAGTGACTTTCTGGCCCTCGGCGGACACTCGCTGCTTGCGATTCGCGTATTGGGAGCGGTGAGCCGGCAGTTCGGCGTTCGCCTCCCGCTCGGTGCGCTTTTCGAATACCGTACGATAGCCCAGCTGGCGGCCCGGATCGATGCCCAACCGGGCAGTCAAGCGGGTGCATCACACGGCCCCGAACCTAGGAGCATCCCACGGGCTCCATTCCGCCAGCGGCCGATCGAACCAAGCAACGCCGGCGGGGGCGCCGCGCGGTGAACGTGCTGCAAGACGACGTGCCACCCACCCTAACACTCGCTGCGTGCGACGTGCATGTGTGGGATGCCCGCGTCTCGGCGTTCGCGGAGCATGAAGACGATCTGCGCGCAACGCTTGACGACGACGAATTGCAGCGCGCCGATTGCTTCCAATTCGCGCGGGATCGCCTGCAATACGTCATTGCGCACGGCCTGGTTCGCATATTGCTCGGACGCTATCTGGGCAAACCTGCACACCGTTTGCGCTTCGAAACAGGCCCGTATGGTAAACCGTCGCTGTACTCATCCGTGACGTGCCCGACACTCGAATACAATCTCTCACATTCGGGCGACATCGTGCTCATCGCCGTCGCGTGTGGGCGAGCCGTCGGTGTCGACGTCGAGCGTTGGGCGGACGAAATCGTTTACGACGACCTGGCGGAATACTGCTTTTCGCCGGCGGAACAAGCTGAACTGGCCGCGACAGATGTGCGAAATAATGCGGCCGCGTTCTTTGCGGGCTGGACCCGCAAAGAAGCGTACATCAAGGCGACGGGACTTGGGGTCAGCGCGGGACTCGACTACTTCGATGTTTCACTGGCTGCCGGCAGTGCCGCCAAACTCTTATGCGATCGCCACACCGGCTCATCGGCCGCGGATTGGTTGTTGTATGACGTCGCGCTGGGCGTGGGCTATTCCGGAGCGATAGTCGCTCGAGGCAGTGACTGGCGGCTGCGGCAAGCCTCGTTTGCACCCGACGCCGCTTGGCCCAGGCGAAGGTAGCATTCACTGAAAGCGAGCGCTCGGGCAGTCCCTTTGTCGCTACTATGCATCGTATCACTCGTTGCGCTGCAGGCAATCACCGTGATCGCCATTGAGCGAGCGGCAATAGCACACTCACACGTCGTTCCGGCCGAAGCCCATCTCGGCTACTACATCAACCCGGGGAGGTGGGGGAACGCTACCGTGCTCATCGTCGTGAGTGCGAACTTCTTAGAAGCGCTCGCGTTATACGGTCTCTTCCGCTTCATGCCGGTGGAGCGCACACCCACCCTTATCAAAGCTTTCACCGCGGCAGGAGTGGCCGCCATGATGGCTTTTTCAATTTCTGCTCCGCTGACCGGCTTAGATGCGATCCTTTACATCTACTTTGCGAAGGTGGCAAATCTCGCTGCGGCTTACCACGTGCCGCCTACCTTCACGCCGGTGGAAACCGGCTTCGCCAATCTTTATGAGGTCATTAGAAAACTACGATTCGCCTCACCGTACGGACCGCTCTGGGAAGTGTTCGATCGCGGCGTCCTAGCCCATACTCACACTGTCGGTGAGGCGATTTTCACCGTAAAACTGGCCAATGCTGCGGCCTTGCTGGCCACCTTTGCAGTGCTACTGCTTGTGCGGCTGCCCTTTCGCCTGGCAGCGCTCTTCTTTATGAATCCGGCGCTCTACGACAATTACATAGTCCAAGCACACAACGATCTGTTCGCCATACTGCCCATTCTCGTAGCGTTGCTCTTAGTTAGGCGCGGTGCATTCACTGCCGCCGCATTGCTCGCGTCTTTGGCGGGGCTGGTTAAGATCAGCCTCGTCGTCATCGCGCTTGCAACGATCGCGTCGGTTGGCGACCTCCGCAAGCGGCTCATAAGCGCTACGCTCATCGTCGCAGTCCTCATACTGGGCTCCGTGCTTATCGGGGGCACACCGTATCTGCACGCACTTGTCTTCGTCGGCAAATCGCAAGCGAATGGCAGTGGCTCTCGCATCCTCAACGATTTGCGCCTCATTCTTCAGCTGCTCATGATCGCCGCCGGCTGCTTGGCCCTTCTCGACGCCATCCTTTGGAAACGCCTCGTGCGCAGCGCAGTTTGGACGCTTCCCGCGTTCAGTGGCCTGCTCCACGCGTGGTACTTTCCATGGACGATACCGTTCGCGATTCGGTTCCAGGCAACCGCAGCGGCTCTCGCGATCAGCCTACCACTTGGCGAGATTGCGACGAACCTGCGACTTACCGCGCTGGTCGGAGTAGATCCATTGATTTTGAGCATGCTAATCATTGCCGCCGTTGCAGCACGCGAACTGGTTGTGACCAAGGGCCGCGGTGAACGTGAGGACGTACATAATGAGCCGGGACGGATTGCCGCAACGCCGTCTTGGATTCCCAAGAATTGATATGCGGTCGTACGCCCGCGCTGGCGGGCGCTTGACCTCTTTGCGAATCACCACCGCCGGTATTACGTTACAGCGAAATGATGCCGGTCTCGAGAGGGCCGGATGCTGCTGCCCCAGCGTGCGGTTCCATCATGATGCTTGTGAAACAGGGCTGTGGCCCGGTCCTCGACGGACGCGCTGACTGGTGCCCGAAATGCCAGAGTCACGATAAAGGGTCCTTTGGCGCAGTCTAGACCCCCAAAAACCCCCTCTAAGGGAGCCCCCATTCCGTGCTACACTGGCTGGACAGTGTTCTCTTCGTTTGCGGGGCGGTCTCGCTTTGTCGGCGTGCCCCGCTCAGTGCGTCGCCACTCGGCCGGTTCGACCGAGTAGAATAGTTTAGTCGTCGCGGTGGCAACTCAGATCGAAGTTTCTCATGAAATCGTCGCGGCGCCCATGTCGTTCGCCCAGCGGCGGCTTTGGGTAATCGACCGGCTCTCGCCGGGATCGTCTGCTTACAACGTCCGCCACGCCGTGCGGCTGCGGGGCCCGCTCGATGTGGCGATCCTGCAGCGAAGCATCGACGCGGTCGTCGACCGCCACGAAATCCTGCGGACGTCGTTCGGCTTAATCGATGACGAGCCCATGCAGTTCATCGCGCCTTCCGGGACGACGGCGCTGGGCTTCGTCGACGTCGCCAGTTTGCCGCCCGAGGACCGAGAGAATCGGGCGCGCGAGGTCGTCGCGGAGGAGGCGGCCCTCGGTTTCGATTTGGAGAACGGACCGCTCTTTCGCGCCCTGCTGGTGCGTCTCGGGCCAGCGGAACACGTTTTCCTCACCGTCATGCATCACATCGTTACCGACGATTGGTCGACGTCCGTCTTCAACCGCGAACTGACCGCTTATTACGAGGCGTATAGCCGCCACGGCGCGCCCGAACTCGACGAACTGCCGATTCAATACGCCGACTTTGCCGCGTGGCAACGCGAGTCGCTGCAAGGGAACGAGTTCGACCGGCAGGTCGGCTATTGGCGAGAGGGGCTGAGCGGCGCACCGCCACGCGTCGAACTTCCCACCGACCGTCCGCGGTCACCCTACACCGGCAGCGAAGGCGCTGCGCGCTCGGTCATGGTGTCGGAAGCGGTTTTGAAGCGGCTTCGCAATCTCGGCAATGAGCACGGGGCGACGCTGTTCATGACCGTTTTGGCCGCCTTCAACGTTTTGCTCTACCGTTATTCCGGGCAGTCGGACCTCGTCGTCGGTTTGCCGATTACGACTCGTTCGCGGACTGAGTTGCAAGGTCTGATCGGGTTCTTCGTCAACACGCTTGCGCTTCGTACGCAGGTGTCCGGAGAAGCGAGCTTTCAGGCGCTTCTGCAGGATGTGCGTGATGGAGCTCTGCGCGCGTACGAGCACCAAGACGTACCGTTTGAACAAGTCATCACCGAACTGCATCCGGACCGCAGCGTTGGCGAGACGCCGCTGGTCAACGTTCTCTTTCACTTGCAGAACAAGCGCGGCGAAACGGGTCCACGGCTACTCGGTACGCAAGCCGAGCCGTTTTCGCTCGCGACGACGACGGCGAAGTTCGACATCATCTTCCGCGCTGCCGAGACACCGAACGGCTTGGTGTGCGCGATCTCCTACCGTCCCGACCTGTTCGACGATGCGCGCATCGATCGCATGCTCGCAAACTTTAAAACGATGCTCGACGGCATCGTGGACGCGCCCGAACGCTCGATCGGAACTTTGCCGCTGCTTACCGACGAGGAGCAGCATAGGCAAATCGTCGAGTGGAACGACACGGCGACGGACTATTTGGCGCACCGAACACTTGCCGACGGCTTCGAAGCGCAAGCGGATCGAACGCCCGATGCCGTTGCGGTGGCGGATGGCGCAAGCAAGATCGCCTATCGTGAACTCGATCGACGCGCAAATCAAGTCGCGCGACATCTCAGAAGCCTCGGTGTCGGCAGCGGTGTCGTTGTGGGCATCTGCATCGAGCGCTCGCTCGAGACGGTGCTCGCGACCTTGGCGACCCTGAAGGCTGGGGCCGTTTATCTTCCGCTCGACCCCGAGTACCCGCACGAGCGGCTCGAATATATGCTGCGCGATGCCGGCGCGCGCGTGGTCCTCACGCGGGACCGCTTCGCGTCCCGGCTCGAAGGCGTGGGAGCCGCCGTCTGCCGTTTGGATTCCGACGCGGCCCGCATCGCGCAGCACCCGGGCGACCGTTTGCCGCGCACGACAGCTTGCGACGATCTGGCATACGTGATGTATACGTCGGGCTCGACCGGCCGTCCAAAAGGCGTCTGCGTTCCGCATCGCGCGGTCAATCGTCTGGTGACCAATACGAACTACGTTGCGATCGCGCCCTCCGACGTGATGGGCGCCGTTTCGAACGTTGCTTTCGATGCAGCGACGTTCGAACTGTGGGGCGCTTTGCTCCACGGCGCGCAAATCGAAATCATCCCGCGCGAAACCGTGCTCTCGCCCAAACATTTCGCCGAGATATTGCGCGAGCGGCGCGTTACCGTCATGTTTCTGACCGCTGCTCTCTTGCGCCACGTTGCCGCCCAAGAGCCGGCGGCGTTTGCGGGCCTGCGCTGCTTAATCGCGGGCGGTGACGCGCTCGATCCGAGCGCCGTCGCGGCGGTTCTCGTGCACGGCCGTCCTGCGACGTTTCTCAATGGCTACGGCCCGACCGAAGCAACGACCTTCGCGTGCACCTACGAGATCGAGAGCGCCGACCCGCGCGGTATACCGATCGGACGGCCCATCGCCAACACCCAAGCCTACGTCCTCGATCGCGACCTGCAGCCCGCACCTGTCGGGGTCGACGGTCAACTATATATCGGCGGCCCAGGGTTGGCGCGCGGCTACCTCAATGATTCGGAATTGACGTCTCGCAAGTTCGTCACGCAACCGCTCGGCGTGGACGGGCCCGCACGCCTGTATGCGACCGGCGACCTGACGCGCTACCGAGCCGACGGCACGATCGAGTTCGTCGGCCGGGTGGACAATCAGGTAAAGATTCGTGGTTTCCGCATCGAGACGGGCGAGATTGAAGTCGCGCTCCGTCGGCACGCGGGCGTACGCGATGCTGCGGTCATCGTCCGCCAGGATGCCGCCGGTGAGAAAGCGCTCGTCGCCTACGTCGTCGCCGAACAAACGGCGTCGCCGTCGGCCGAAGATGTGCGACGCGCGCTGTCCGAACGGTTACCCGTCTACATGATCCCGAGCATCGTGCTCGTCGCGGAACTGCCGTTGACGCTCACCGGAAAGCTCGATGTAGAAGCTCTGCAGATTTTGCTCCAACCTTCCCAAACGCCGGAAACCGCTCCGTACAACCCCCTTCACCATCTGCTCATGACGATTTGGCAAGACATCCTCGGCATTACGTCGATCGGCATTCGCGAGAACTTTTTCGAACTCGGCGGCCACTCGTTGCTGGCGACACGTTTGATCGCAGAAGTTTCACGTTCGTTCGGCAAGCAGGTTCCGCTGACCGAGTTCTTCATCGATCCCACGATCGAACACATGGCCCGGATACTCGTCGAGGGCTTGGACAAAGACGCATCCTCGCCGCTGGTCGCGGTGCAACCGCTCGGCTCGAGAACGCCCTTCTTCTTCTTACACGGCGATCTCGTGGGCGGCGGCTATTACGTCCGGAAAATGGCGCGTCGCCTCAACGCCGATCAGCCGTTCTATGCGTTGCACGTCCATGGGACGAACGGCCGTCGCTTTCCCGATACGATCGAGGCGATGGCGACCGATTACATTGCGGTGATCAAAGAGGTCCAGCCGGAAGGGCCGTACATTCTCGGAGGCTTCTGCAGCGGCGCCCTCGTGGCGTTCGACATGGCCCTGCAACTGCAAGCGCGCAAGGAACCGGTCAGCAAGCTGATCCTGCTCGACGCGCCTGGGGGAAATGCGCGACTCTCAGCCGCTGCCGGCTTGCTCAATCGGCTGCTCACGGTTGTCGGAGTCAATGCTCGCCGGCGTCTGGCGATACGTAGCCTCCTCGGGCGAGCCGCATCCCGCTGGCGTTGGACGCAGCGCCATGGGCGGCTTATGGCAGCGGGTGCACCGAAGCTCGCGCAACTGCGCAATCGCTTCGCCGGAAAGACGCCTCGCGCAGTCGTTCTACGCGGCCCCGAAGTGTTCGAACAAACGTGGCGGCGCATCACCGCCAGTTACATCCCGCGCCGCTACCGTGGAGGAATGACGGTCATTCTGGCGCGCCCCGGCGGAGCGCTCGGTATCGACGAAGACAAGCGCATCGGTTGGCGCCACGTCTGCGATCAGGTCGATCTTCGGGCGGTACCAGGGGCTCACCTGACCTGCATCACGAGCCACGTCGACGAAACGGCAATGCGCCTCAACGAGTGTTTGGACGCGCCGTCTCCGGCTGATGCGACGCGGTCGACGCGCTGATGATTGAAGAGCCGTTACTGGTCGTCGACCGGCTGATCAAATCATACCCGAAATCAACCGGCGGCTGGAAGATTTTTCGCAACCGCGGGCCCGCCTCGCGTCAGAACGTGTTGGACGACATCAGTTTCTCCGTGGGCCGCGGCGAGATATTGGGAATCCTCGGTCCCAACGGCGCCGGGAAGACGACGCTGCTGCACATGCTCTCGGCACTTGCGTATTGGGATAGCGGCACGATAACGATCGACGGAGTCTCGGCGCGCCAAGATCCCCTCGCGATCCGCCGACTCGTCGGTTTGAGTTCCGCCGACGGGCACTTTTACGGGCGGCTCACCATTCGCGAAAACTTACGTTTCTTCGGCACGCTGTGCGATGTGAAGCCCGCAGTCCTCGACCGCCGTATCAATGAGGTCCTTGAACTCGTGGACCTGAGCGGTCGCGATCGCAGCCAGTTTCGGACCTTGTCGACCGGCATGCGGCAGCGCGTCAACTTCGCGCGCGCGCTCTTAGCCGATCCGCCGCTCCTCATGCTGGACGAACCGACGCGTGCCGTCGATCCCATCAACACGGATTTGATCCGCCGGTTGATCCGTCATACGCTTGTCGACAAGCTCGGCAAAACCATCATCTTGGCCACAAATTTGCTCGACGAGGCATGGGAACTGTGCGATCGCGTCGCCGTCCTACGCGACGGCAATATTCGAGCCCTCGGGTCCCCGCACGAACTGCAGCATAGCGCCGCCGCAGCCCGTCGTTATCGCATCGTCGTCGATGTCGTGAGCGACGATTTGCTGGGCAGAATCAGAGCCGTTCCCGGTTTGATCAACATCACGACGAGCATCCACGGTATCGAGCAGCGCATCGAAGTCGATCTCGAACCGCTCGACAACGCTCTCACGTCGTTGCTTCGGACGGTCAGCGCCAACGGGGTGGACGTTCGCGACGTATCTTCGCAAGGACTCAGTCCGGCGGCCGTTTTCGCCGCGCTCGTGAATCATCCATGATGAACAAAATCTGGGCGATCATCCGACGCGATGCCCTCTTCGACTTCGCATATCCGCTCCCGTTCGCGCTGCAGTTTATCGGTATCATCGTGGGCGTCTCGGCATTTCATTTCGTCTCGCGGTTGGTTCCGGCTTCGCGCTTGCTCGGCATGCACGGTCACAAATCGACGTATTTCGCCTACGCGGTCATCAACGTGGCGTTTATGGTGTTGCAAACCAATGCGATTCAAGCGTTTGCGAAAACGCTGCGCCGCGATCAGATGTTGCTCGTGATCGAGCCGATCTTCGTAACGCCCACGCCGGTCGAACTCGTCGTGTTCGGCGCGGGGCTATGGAAGGTCTTACTCAGTGCAGTGCAAGTCGTGGTCTATCTCGGAACTGCGGCGCTGCTCTATCACCTAAACCTGCACGGCACTAATATCACGACGCTCGCGATCTTCACCTTGCTCAGCCTGGCCTGCATGTCGGCGATCGGCATCATCGGTGCCGGCATCGTCATCTATTCCAAGCAAGAGCCGCCGAGCAATTTCCTGGTCGGCGGAGCCGCCTCGATGTTGGCAGGCGTTCTTTTTCCGGTCGCACTTCTTCCGGCTCCGTTACGCGTCATCTCCTGGCTGCTCCCGATCACGCACGCGCTCGCCGGCATGCGGGCCGCCGTTGCGGGCGCGCAAATAACGCAGGTTGCGGGCGAGGCCATCTGGTTGGCCATTGCCACGGCGGTTCTCGTGCCGGTCGCCTTATTCGCATTCAGTCGCATGATCGACCGCGCGCGCGCCGACGGCACCCTCGCGAGCTACTGAGCCGCCTTCGGCGCCTTGGCTCGCCCACGATCGTGAACGACGGCGGACGAGCCGACGATCGGACTTGAACCGATGACCTGCTATTTACGAAACAGCTGCTCTACCAACTGAGCTACGTCGGCACGTTCCCACGCCGCTTTTCGGGGAAGCCTCGCGGGTTCAACCTTAGCTTTGGCGTCCCTGCCCTAACCGAGCAGGACTCATTTTATTTGTATACAACGAAGTCAAAATGGAAACAAGCAATCGCCATACCCACGAACACGAGCACGACGGCACGGCTCACGCCCATCCCCATGAGCACGTCAAGCACGAGCACCAGCATCGCCATGCCGATGGCAGCACTCACTCGCACCCGCACGAGCACGCCGAGCACGAGCATGCTGAAGACGGCTTCCAAAGGTCCGTGACCGAGACCGACCGAGCGCACCAACACCAGCACTAACCCCTCGGTCTTCGGCCCGGAGCGGTTACGGGCGGCCGGGTGGCTCCTAGCGAAGACGGCGACGAACACTCGCCGACCCTATGAGGAGTCTCCGTGCCGCCCGTGACGTCCGAAAGCAACGATCTCATCGCTCTCGAGGACCGCTACGGGGCGCAGAACTACCATCCACTCGATGTCGTGATCGACCGAGCGGAGGGGGTCTGGGCATGGGATGTTGAGGGACGGCGCTATCTCGACGCGCTGGCGGCGTATTCCGCCGTCAATCAAGGCCATGCGCATCCGCGTATACTTGCGACCCTGCGGGAGCAGGCGCACCGCGTCACCTTGACGTCGCGCGCGTTTCGCACCGATCAACTCGGACCGTTCTGCCGCGAACTCGCGCTGCTATGCGGAAGCGAAGCCGTCCTACCGATGAACACCGGTGCGGAGGCCATCGAAACCGCGCTCAAAGCCGCGCGCCGTTGGGGCTACCGCGACAAAGGCATTCCGCACGATCGCGCCGAGATCGTGGTGCTCGAGAATAATTTTCACGGCCGCACGACGACGCTCATCGGCTTTTCGAGCGACCCAGAATATCGTGCCGACTTCGGACCGTTCACGCCGGGTTTTGTTACGATTCCGTACGGTGACTTAGGCGCGCTTTCGCGCGCCCTCGGGCCGAACACCTGCGCCTTGCTCATCGAGCCGATTCAAGCCGAAGCAGGCGTGATCGTTCCGCCGGACGGCTATCTCACCGGCGCCGCTGCTCTCTGTCGCGAGCGCAACGTTCTGTTCATTGCCGACGAAGTGCAAACGGGACTGGGACGGACCGGCGCGATGTTCGCCTGCGATCACGAAGGCGTCAAACCCGATTTGTACGTGCTCGGGAAGGCCCTGTCGGGCGGCTACTATCCGGTTTCGGCCGTCGTCGGGCGGCGCGACGTCATCGAACTGTTCGAACCCGGCAGCCATGGCAGCACCTACGGCGGCAATCCGCTCGCCTGCGCGGTCGCTCGCACGGCGCTTTCCGTCATCGTCGATGAGCGGCTCAGCGAGCGTGCGGCCGAACTCGGACCACCCTTCATCGCGCGACTGCGCCGGATCGAATCGCCACTGGTGCGCGAGATACGCGGTCGCGGATTACTCGTCGGCATCGAGTTGACGGTCGCCGCGCGACCCGTCTGCGAAGCGCTCGCGCGCCACGGCGTGCTCTGCAAAGACACGCACGACGACACGCTGCGCTTAACGCCGCCGCTTGTGATCGACGAAGTAACACTTAACTGGCTCGCCGATCAAGTCGAAGCCGTGCTGATCTCCGAGCCGCTTGCGGTTCACTGAGGACTTCCGCTAGACTACCTTCGGCTGCAAGCCGTCGGTCAAAGAGCGGCTGCATGCTCGGAAACATCATCGCGGAGGTTGCAATCATCTGACTCAAGCGTCGTGAGATGCGTCCTCGGCGCTAAATTCATCGGCGAGAATGGACTTGCATGCGCCCTCGACACCATGCATTCAAAGCGGTTCCGCGTGTCGCGAGACCGTGACCCGAAAGGGCGCGCGGATACGACTTCAAGTGTCGGCGTCGCCATAACAAAACGTGGACATTGACTACGCCTTGTAATCGTTGATGACGTTTTTTGAAAGATATGGCCATTTCAAGCGACGGGCCCTAACATTCGGGGGTGCGAGCGCTAAGCGCTGCTTCGTATCCTCATTAGAGAAGGTGAGTCGGAATGGTTATCTCGATCTTTCTCGCGGCAACTCTTGCGACTGCTGCGCCTGCCGTTGCGGTCTCTCCCCAACCGCATATAGCAGCGGGGCTAGTCCCGGCCTCGCCGTCGCCGTGCCCTACCGGCGTACCAAACTCGGGAGCTCCGCAGGCGTCTGTGCCGTCTCCATGTCCGAGCAGTGCGGCTCAGTATCGAACGATCGGAAGAGTCATCACCGTCGGACGGCAAGCCAACCTCGTCGGCAAAGCAATTTCAGCGTCGACCGGAACGATCAGTCAAGAACAGATAGCCACACGGCCGCTGCTACGTCCCGGAGAAGTTCTCGAGGACATTCCGGGCCTCATTATCAGCCAACATAGTGGCGGCGGCAAAGCCAATCAATATTACCTGCGCGGGTTTCAGCTCGATCATGGAACGAACCTAGACGCCGAAATCAACGGCGTTCCGGTAAATCTCGGGTCACACGCGCACGGGCAGGGCTACTCCGATATCAACTATCTCATACCGGAACTTGTCAGCTATGTGGAATTCAAAAAAGGATTGTACTTCGCCGATCAAGGCGATTTTGCCGTGGCCGGCGGGTATAATCTCTATTATCGAAACACGATCGATCCCGTGTCCGAATTTACTCTCGGGGATTTTGGCTATGATCGGCTCTTTACGGCGGCCTCACCAAAAGTAGGCGCCGGGAATCTGCTCTACGGAATCGAGCTTGCTCACGATAACGGCTCCTATGTAAAGCCGGACGAATATCACCGGTTCAACGGCGTGCTGCGGTATTCGCAATCGAACGGCCCGAACGACCTGGCCATCACGGGCATCGCGTATAACGGTGCGTTCGACTCGAGCGACCAGATCCCACAACGGCTCGTTGCTAGCGGCGGTATCAGCCGCTTCGGGTACGTCGATCCCACGGACGGAGGCAACACCTACCGTTACGCGCTCTCTAGCCAGTTCACCCACACCGATCCAAACGGCGCGACCAAAGTAAACGTCTACGGTGTAAATTCGCTCCTAAGCCTCATCTCAAACTTCACGTACAACCTCTTCGACGCGAACGACTACTACAATGTAACGGCGAATCCAGCGACGTGTAAGGCGGCCTACATATCTTGTCATCCGAATAACGGCGTCTCTGCACCGTACGCCCCGAATTATCAGTCGTATTGCCCGGCTAACAATACGGTCCCGCCGGGCGCCGCACCCGGCTCCGTCCCCCAAACGCCGTTTACGTTTTCGTGCGGCGATCAGCGTCATCAGGTCGATAAGCGCGTCTACTATGGTTTCGATCTCAGTCGCAGCTTCGTGACGCCGCGGACCGAGACGACGGTCGGAGTCGATCTACGCAACGACAACATCGGCGAGAACGGGCTCTTCCTTTCGAATAGCCGGGTCGACTACACGAACGGCACGCTCAGCAACGATCACATCACCATCACCGCGCCGTCGGCGTACGTGCAATCGCGGATCCTGGTCGGATCGAAGTTGCGTTTGACGCCTGGTCTGCGCTTTGATGAGATCAGCCAAAGGGTCGGCGCCTTCAATTTCGCCAACTCCGGCACCGCATCGGAAGGCGTCCTCGACCCGAAATTAGCCCTCGCATACGCGTTTTCGCCGCATGAAGAATTCTATCTCGATTTCGGCGAGAGCTTTCACTCGAACGACGCTCGCGGCGTGATCGGCATCGACGATCCGCAAACTCGCGCTCCGTTCGATCCGACGGGTGCCCCGACCGAGTACAATTCGCCGCTGACGCGGGGTTCCGGCGAGGAAATCGGCTATCGTTATTCGTCGCCGAAGCTCACCTCCACCGTCTCGGCGTTCCGGTTGCTCCTGTCGAACGAGCTCATTTTCGATGGAGACCACGGCACGACATCGGTCGGCGGACCCGACGTACGCCAGGGCATCGAGCTCTCTAACTTCTATACGCCGACGAAATACCTGACGTTCGACGCCGATCTCGCAACGACCACGGCACGGTTCCTGACCGACCCGTTGAATCAAGGAACGGGCGTCCCCGAGTCGCTCGCGGCCGTCATCTCGACGGGTGCGACCGTCGACGAGCCGCACTATGCAGCGAGCCTGCGCATGCGCTATTTCGGACCGCGTCAGCTCGATACGGCTGGGGACTTCAGCTCACCGCCGTCGATGACTTTCAACACGCAGCTTACGGCAAAGATGAATCACCGCAGCAGTATCACCCTCGACGTATTCAACCTCTTGAACGCGAAAACAGCCGACGTCACATACTACTACGGCTCGTGGCTCAAGTCGGACGCTGCCAATCCGGCTCTGGCGAACGATCCGGCGATCAACCCGGCCCTCGGGGGCACGGGCGTCAACGATTTCCATTTCCACCCGTCGCAAGCGCGGACCGTCCGATTAACGTTAACGACCGGACTCTAACCGTGTGATGAGTTCTTCCATCGTGTTGGCACCGCATCGCCGATGGCTCGTCGCAACGAGTCGTTGACGCGTTAGCCCCGTCAATCAGTATGGAGGTTCTCGTTCTGGGTTTGCGATGCACGTTGCGACGCGGCCGTTACCACGGATCGCGTCAGCGGCGTTTCACTCTGAGAGCCGGTCTTGTGCTCGGGATGATCGCCGCCGCGCGGTAGGACGAACCCGGTAAACGTCAAGCCGGCACGCACGAGCGAGGGTGCGAGAGCCTGTAAGCGGAGTGCTAATCTCGCCTGCCAAGAGATGACGACGCGCGCCGAGCCTTTCTCCACGCCGTCGAGGATGACGCGGGCTGCGTGGTCGACCGAAACCGACGTGAGCGGCGTAGCGTCGGCGAGAGAAAACAGCGTGTATTCCTTTTCCGATTGTCCGATGAACGTTGCATGCGGCGGGCTGCCCGTTCGCATTAGACCCGGAATCACCGTTATAACGGCGACGCCATCACGCGCCAGTTCCGCCCGCAACCCGTCCGAAAAACCGAGAAATGCAAACTTGCTCGCGCAGTACGGCAGCAGGTGCGGAACGGGAATCGCGCCGCCGATCGACGTGATATTGACGATCCGTCCGGCGCGGCGTTCACGCATGGCCGGCAGAACGGCATACGTCGCGCGCAGCGCCCCGAAAAAATTCGTTTCCATGGCAGCGCGGAAATCTGCGAAGCTCAGCGCGTCGATCGGACCGACGCCGATGATGCCTGCCGCATTCACCAGGACGTCGATCGCCCCGAGCTCCGCCGTCATCCGTTCGAATGCCGTCATTACCGAGCCGTCATCGTTCACGTCGCAAACCGCCGTCACGGCGACCGCTCCGCCGGCGCCCAGCTCGCCCCTCGCAACGTCGAGCTCGTCCGCTTGGCGAGCGCAAAGGCCGACGCGCGCGCCGCGGTGTGCCGCTTCGCGTGCAATCTGCAAGCCGAGCCCGCGGCTACCGCCGACGATCACGACGGACTTGCCGGCCAGGTTAAGCCGTGAACGCCGCGTCCGCAACGCGGCGACGGTCGCCGTTCCGGCGGAAGCCACCAGCGCGGTAAGTCTCGCCGTTGCGATCAGTTTCGCTGCTCGTTCCATAGCGTAGCCGATCGTACCCACAACGGCAGCGGCAACTCGGGCGGTTCCTTGTTTACTTGGGCTTTGCTCGCGCTAAGGTGAAATTTTGAAGCCTTGCACGAAGTCGCCGTTGGGCTGCGCCCACACCGTCCAGACAGTCTTCGTGGCAGGATCGATCGCGAGCGTGTGCGCTTCCCGCGCGATCGGCATCTGCGCGACGATCGAAGGCGCTCCGTGCGCATTGTCGTGCAGGACGGTGATCATGCCGCTCCCCGCGCACGCGACGAAGTGGGAAGTCCGGTCAAGATCGCACTGGTCGACGCGCGCTTGGATCGGCGTCTTCCCGACCAGCGTCCCATCGGTCTGATACGCGGC
>JAABUU010000707.1_pt1 | contig 70357 bp, 88 predicted proteins | sample 5559301 | NCBI WGS metagenome assembly JAABUU01 (sample SAMN10711884, study PRJNA513360) | rock metagenome | isolation source: Antarctica rocks | place: Antarctica: Victoria Land, Richard Nunatak white
CCCGGCGGGTTCCCGCCGCCGGGGTCCCGCCCGCCGCCGCCGGGGGGCTTCCCGCCGCCCATGGGCTTCCGGCCGGGCATGCCGCCGCCCGGATTCCGGCCCGGCATGCCGCCGCCGCCGGGCATGGTGCGCGCGCCCGGCCGGCTGTCTGGTTGTAGAGGATCTTGTTGTAGCCCAGTACGTGAATCGCGTTGAAGAAGTTCTCACGGTCATGCAGGTACGCACTGTGAGTTGCGCATGTGTGCTTGACTGCGGCACTTCCTGGAGCAACCGGCGTTCGGGTGGATGGTGAGGGGCATGCTCTGAGGGCCGTGCGGCAGCTCCTGCGGGTTTGCTGTCGCTGCATGGATGGCCTGGCCATGAGTGGGCAGGGCTGTTGCCGAGCGCGGCCGCGCTCGGCAGCCACCGCTGCGCGCACGGGGCAGCGGCCTGCGGCTGACCGCCCGCGCGCCGCGCGCAGTTCCGGCCGGGCATGCCGTTCCCGGGGGGCATGCCGCCGCCGGGCGGCATGCCGCCCGGCGGCTTTGGCGGGCCGCCCGGCGGGTACCCGCCGCCGGGCGCGCGCCCGCCGCCCGGTTTCCGCCCGCCGCAGTAGGCGCGCGCCGCGCCGAGCGCGGCCGCCGCGCCGGGCGCGGCCGCGCCGCCCCGGTCGCGCGCGCCTGGACGCGCGCGCGGGCGTGCGAGGGGCGCGCGCGCCGACGCGCCGCTCCGGCGCGCTGGGCGGGCCCCGGCTTCTGAACGCGGTCCGGCCACCTGCCGTCCGCCCGCTGCCGCAGCGGGCGCGCGGCGCCTGAGCGGGTGCAGGTACTCTGGCGAAGACAAGTGTGCGCTGGTGTGGGTGTTGATGCTCAGACAGACGATCGTGCATGAGAGCCGCGTGCTGCTTTTGCGTATCGCCCCTGCGATCAGGCGGTGCAGCCAGCACACGGTGGGATCACGTGCCTCTGCCTCGACCTCTAATGCAAGTGGTGTTTGGGACAGCCAGCCTGTATGTAATACGAGAGGGAGAACCAGGTTTTTTCAGGCTCCTTGCTTACACCCAACAGCATCGCACTGACCAGCCTCAAAGGGATCTGCCGCCTCAATGCTGTGTCAACACAAAAACACGAAATCTCACAGCTGCAGCCGCGTGCTGCGTATGGAGCGCCCAATCAGCACGGACGCGCGGCGCTGTCCTGCTATGCTAAAAACAGCGTGTCAACTGCGCAGCAGCTGCACAGCACCCACTGTGAGAGCGGTGGAGCACTGACCGAGGCCAAGCACAGACAGCAACGCAGTCCCAGGTGGTGCAAGTGACTGCCCGGTCCCGGCGCAGCCGCGCCGTCAGCAGCGGCCGTACATCTCCCGCCAGGCCGCCTCCTCGGCGCGCAGCGCGGCGCGGCGAGCGTCCCGCAGCCGCACCGTGTCCGCCGCGGCCGCCGCGACGGCCGCATGCGGCGCGGGCCTTGGCTCTAGCAGGAACCACTCGTGGTGCAGCGCGGCCTCTGCGGTCTCGCGCGTGTCTGCCGCCGCGCAGCCGCAGCTCACCCACAGCCCCCTGTGGGTAAGCCCTTCGCGGGACTGCTGCATGCGCGCGCGCGGTGCCGAACACCGCCAGCCGAGAGGAGCGGTCGAGCAGGTGCGCGAAGCAAAGGCGCTCGCCTTTCAACTGCATGGGCGCGCAGCGGTGTCTGCTCGAGGGACACCGGCACACTTTTGCGCCGAGCGGCCCGGCCACATGCGGCCAGCCGGCGCTCCGCGCCAAAGAACCAACGAGGTGCAGGCCGCGCCAGCTAGGGCCAGGATTCAGGGTCAGCTCAGGGTTCAGCTCAAGGTCAGCACCTGGGTCCCAGCGCAGCAGGCGGCCCAGCAGGTCGACCGCGGCCGCCGGCGCGTCCGGCAGCGCCTCAGCCAGCGGCCGCGGCGGCGCGGGCGCGAAGCGCAGCTTCCCGTAGTCCGGCAGCGCGGCCGCGCCGGGCCAGGCGGCGTCGTCCGGGCTGCCCAGGCGAGCGATGATGCGACCGAGCTGGTCGATGTCGGTCTCGCCCGCGAACAGCGGGTCCAGGCCTGCGCGCGGCGGGCGGGCAGGGTCAGGGCTGGCTGGGCTGCCCGGGCGCGCGTTCACGCGGCCGGGCTGGTCGATGTTGACCGCGAACGCGAACAGTGGGTTCAGGCGTGCAGGCTGGCAGGCCGCACAGGGTAAGGAACTGGGAAGCCAACTCCCAGCCCAGGCTCAGCTGCAGCTGCCCGGGACCAGCATGTGACTGGCAGGCGGGCGCGCGCGAGGGAGGGGCGGGCGCGCGCAGAGCAGCTCGGCGATGATGCAGCCCGCCGCCCAGGTGTCCACAGCGGGCCCGTAGCAGCGCGCGCCGAACAGCAGCTCCGGTGCGCGGTACCTGCGGGCCGCGCTGCTGGCTGGATGCTCCTTCATGGGCCTTTGCCCCATGCTCTGGAGCACCGACGCATTCCCAAGCTCGGCTCAGGAGGGTGCTGGGAAGCGCCCAGATCTGCCATGCACTTTGAAAGGCCCTGACGGTCTTCCAAAGCAGCGCGCGCGACTCGCCATGCCGCTGGCAGGCAGCCGCCGGCTCGCAGCTCTGGGGCGAGCAAGCCGGGCCGGCGGCGCGCCAGCGCGTGGCGACGGCGTGCGAGTACGCGGCGCGGCCGGGGCAGTCGTGGCGACGCGCCAAGCCGAAGTCGGCCAGCTTCAGTGCGCCGTCGGCCGCCAGCAGGACGTTGCCCGGCTTCAGGTCCCGGTGCATGAAGCCTGCCGCGCGCGAGCTGATATCACTGGGCGGACAGGACTCTGAATGTGCACAGGAAGGCACGCATGCGCCTGTACACTGCAGCAGCACAGGAGCTGCTCGGGTTGAGAGCCCGAGAGCATCATGCAGCCGGGGGGAGAGATGCGGCAGGCAGGCAGTCCCACAAACAAACTGTGCATGATGCATGGCGGGTCACGGCACTCATACAGCACACACACAGGCTGCTGGCAGGGACGCCAGCTTCTCCACATGTATGGTGCTCAGTGCGACAGGCAGCGCCGCGCCAGCACGTCAAGAGTATGCAGGACCGCTCATGCGTGCTTCCCTGGCAGCCCCCGGCGGCACACGCGCGGCGCGCGTGGGGAGGCGGGCGCGCGGGGAGGCTGGCACGAGGAGCAAGGACCGCCGCACCGGCGCCGTGCATGTGCGCCACGCCGCGCAGCAGCTGCCGCGCCAGCGCCTTGGCCAGGCCCTCGTCCAGGCGGCGCGGCGCGTGGCGCAGCACGTCGCCCAGGTCCGCCAGGCACAGCTCCAGCACCAGCGTGCGCGCGCCGCCCTGGCGCGCGCAGCGGGATCCTGGCACCCCATGCACCCCATCACCCCATGCACCCCATGCACTCTGATTGGAAGGATCGCCCAGGTCCGCCGGGCACAGCTCCAGCACCAGCGTGCGCGCGCCGCCCTGCTGCGCGCAGCGGGATCCTGGCACCCCATGCACCCCATGCACCCCATGCACTCTGATGGGAACGGTTGCCCAGGTCCGCCGGGCACAGCTCCAGCACCAGCGTGTGCGCGCTGCCCTGCCGCGCGCGGGGGCATCCTGGCACCCCATGCACCTCATGCACCCTTATGCACCCCCATGCACTCTGGTGGGGACAGATCACCCCTTCCGCCAGGCATAGCTCCAGCACCAGCGTGCGCGCGCCGCCCTGGCGCATGCAGCACAAGCCCGCCTCTGGTAGGGGGCAGCGGGGGGACCTGACATCACAAAGCATGCTGGGTCGACACCAGCATGCTGTCAGGAATGCCGGGCTGGGGTGGCCTTACCGCAGTGGCGCCCTGACAACATCTCGCTCACGCCACGTATTACATACAGCGTTTTTTGTGGCGCGCGCGCCTGCTGCAGCACGTCGCGCAGCGCCAGCACGTTGGGGTGCCGCAGCGCGCGCAGCGCGGCCAGCTCGCGCGCCAGGTTGCAGGCCGGCGGCGCGGCGCCGCGCTGCGCGTGCTGCGGGAACACGCGCTTCAGCGCTACTTCCTCGCCTGTCGCCAGGCTGACTGCGCGCGACACCTGCATGTGCGTGGCCTTTCCCGCCTGTCTCAGCATCATGCCGCACGGTCACAAGTGAAACAAGAGCGGGACGTGCTCGAAGGAAAGAGCCACAGGTTGCAGGCACTGGGAGCAGGCGAGGAGCATGCAAAAGGAGCCAGGTGCGGGCAGGCTGGCCCAGGCGCGCCTCGCCAAAGGCACCCTGGCCCAGGCGCCCGGTCACCCTGTAGCCCGGCGGCGCCTTGTGGTCGCTCAGCAGGTCGTCGAGGTCCACATCTTGATCTTTACTTCCGGCGCCAGCGAGCGGCGCGATGTCCAGGCCGGGCATCTCGCTGCCGCTGGCTACCGGGCAGCCTCACAGCGGCGCATGCTGCTCGCACCAAGTGCGCATGGGGTGCACTCAGCGGACATCAGTGCCGCAGTGTTTGCACATGTACACAAATAGCTTTTGAAGCTCCTGACTCAGCACTGGTGTAGAGATGGTTGCGGTAGGCTGCAGGCTCGTGTGTCTCTGATGGCAACTTACCAGCTACTGAGTGCGCTGGCCTGCAGCAGCAATGCACGGCCTCACCTTACCAGTCCTAACTATGCCTGTGAGTTGTGCAGAACTTTGAGCACTGCGGAAAGTGATGTGCGGCAAGGTATCAAACCTTGCCAAAAGACCCATTAATGTAAATATTATTCCAATTGGAAACAGGAGAGGAAGCTCTAGCCCATCTAAGGAACTTGCGTAACTCCTGCTGTGCTCTTGCAGCAGCTAGAGCCGTCGCGCTGTTGTTTCTCTGGCACAGTTGCACGGTTTGCATGACCTGGGTGTGGGTCTGAGCAGGCTCAGCAGCAGTGCATTGAATCAAGATGGAGGTGGTGGGGCACGCCGTCCCAGCTGCCAATGCTGGCCGGTACGGCTGCAGACCGAGGCAGCTGTCAAGCAACTGGTGCATGGTGCATGCACAGACAATTGTCATGGTTGTGCAGCTGTGCTGCCTGTACCTGACGGAGTGTGTTACGCCGGCAGGTCAACGGCGCAAACTGCCAGGCCTGTCCTATTTGGACCGCGGAGATGTGCTCCCTGTCCTGCACACCTGAGCTTTGCTATACCCAGCCGCGCACGCCTCAGCCGCGCGGAGCACGCTTCTGCCGCGCGGCGTGCACAGCGCGGGCAGTCCCACGTCCTGCCGCCCTGCTGCGCGGCAGCGTCTGCTGGCGCGGGGCTCAGGCAGGCGTGGGGCGCCTCGCGGGGCCGACCCCGCGGCCTGCCCGCCTGCCGCGCGGCAGGGGGCGCCGGCGGCGCCGGGCCGCTCGAGCGGCGCCTGGGCGCCGCAGCCACGTCCGCCGCGAACTTTTTCCCGCTGTGGCTCGTGCTGGCGGCGGCGGCCGCGCTCGCGCGCCCCGCGCTCCTCACCGGCCTGAGCAAGGACGCCGTGACGGCGGGGCTGGCCGCGTGCATGCTTGCCATGGGCACCACGCTGACGCTGGAGGACTTTATTGCGGTCGGCCGGCGGCCGGGCCTTGTCGCGCTGGGCGCGTGCCTGCAGGTGTCGCGCCCTCGCCACGAGCTTTGTGACCCGTGCAGCTGCATTTAGGCCTCGCTGCGGGGCGCGCGCTCTGGCATAGAGCTTGCTGTCGCTCCTGAGCATGCGCCTGGTCACACCCGTCCCGGCAAACACGCTGTGAGGTCTGCTGGCGGTGACTGCATGGCATGCATGGTGCCCCTGCATGTTCACTCCATGTCAGAGCCTCTGGCCTCCTGCTATTAAAAGTGTCAGGAGTGTCAACACATGTGATTTGTGAAAGACTCAGGCTGCTCATAGGGGCCAACAGCCGGCCCCAAGGCGAGAGACCTGCTCTCGCTAATAGGCCGGCCCAGCTAAGCCTGACCCGCGCGCTGCCGCCGGCAGTACACGATCATGCCGGCGCTGGGCTGGGCAATCTCGCGCACGCTGCGCCTGCCCACGCCGTACGCGGTCGGCCTGTGCCTGGTAGCGTGCTGCCCCGGCGGCGTCGCGAGCAACGTGGTCACCTTCCTCGCATGCGCAGACGTGCCGCTCAGCGTGTGCGCGCCCGGGCCGCCGAGGGCCCCACGCTGCTCCCACTGCCCCTCATCCCTCCCCAAGTCTCAGTGCTGTCTTTTGTGTGCTTCCTGAGTCCGGAGGAGGCACTCTGATTAAGTAATCCGAAGAGTCTGCCTGCTGCAGACTCAGTGCGGAAGGTCCTTTTGCCCAACATGCCTGCAGGCGAGTCCGCGGGACGCCTGTCTCTGTGTATGGCAGGCCTGCTGCCGCGGCCCCGCGGGCCTGATGGGGCCTCGGCTGCACGCGCGCGCAGGTGCATGACGACCGTGAGCACGCTGGCGGCAGCGGTCATGACGCCCGCGCTGACCGGCCTGCTGGTCGGCACGCTGGTGCCCGTGGACACGCTCGGCCTGCTCACCTCCACGCTGCAGGCGCGCCTGCTTTAATACCAGCCGCAGAATTCTGGTCCCCATGCTGCTGCTGCAGGCGCCCCCTTGTCCCTCTGGGTCGCAGCCGAGCTGTCTGCTGCTGTGAGAGGGCTGCGACCCGCCATGACCTCTGCCGGCCCGCCAGGCTCCAGGGGACGTGCTGCCGCGCTGCAGCGGGGTGCGGTCGCCTTGCCAAAACCAACTAGCGTGCTTGCTTGCCTGGTGGCATGCCCTGCGTGTACTTGCCGCACTTTGCGCCGCCTCGCGAGGTCTGCGCTTCGCTGTAAGTGGCCGGCGTTGCCGCCGTCGGGGGCGGCGACCACACAGCAGTGCTTGCACCGCTGTGCATGCTTGCGCTGCCACCGCTCTGCCCACAAGACCTGTGCGGCGTTGTGACCTGATGGCAACCGTGCGCCGCGGCAGGTCGTGCTGCTGCCCGTGGCGGCGGGCGCGGGGCTGAACCGCGCGTTCCCGGGCGCGGTGCGCCGCGCGGCGCCGTTCGCGCCGCTGTTCGCAGTCGCGTGCACGGTGGGCGTCTGCGCGTCGGTCCTCGCGCGCAACGCGGCGGCCGTGACGTCCGCGGGCCCGCGGTGCGCGCGGGGCGCGTCCAGTGCGGGGCGCGCCAGCCCAGGCGTCCAGAGCGGGCTGACCAGTGCCTTGCTTTCCGAGCTTCGGCGTGCATGCAGGGCAGAGCGCTGGCAGGCGGTGCAGCCGCTCCATCGTGCGACGGGTGCCGCCCCTGGGCCCACACGCGGGTCCGGCCACGGGCACTTGGGTTGAGCATGCGGCCGCGTACGCGAGAGTGCTCGCCATGCCCACTGCAGCGGCCGCGGCGGCGGCTCGCATGCCTCCACTGAAGGGGCGGCTGTGTCTGGGAGGTTGTGCCAAGCATGGCGGACGCCAGGATAGGGTAGGGTATGGTAGGGCGTGACGTGGGCGGGCGCGGGCCGCGGCAGGCTGCTGGGCGCCATCTGCGCGCTGCACGCGGGCGGCTTCGGCCTCGGGTACGCGGTGTCGCGCGCGGTGGGCGTGCCGGAGCGCCAGGCGCGCACCAACAGCATCGAGGTCGGCATGCAGAACAGCGCGCTCGGCGCGGTGCGCGCGCGCCGCCGCCCCGGAAAGGCGCCACTTGTGTGCACACGTGACGGGCTGCCAGGACGGGGACCGTTGGAGACACGCTGCTGTCCAGCAAAAAGCAACCGACGGTCAGCCCGCTCTGCACCCCAGTTCTGCGCCTAAGATTTGCGGGAACGGCAGGGGTGACACGGCCAGTGCAGCGCCGCGCGCGTGCAGCCCCGCGGCGTGCGCCTTGCTGGCGCCGCTGCGCGGCCCGAGCCCCTGGCGCCTGACATGGCGCGCGGCCCGAGCCGCCGGCGCCTGACTCGGCGCGCCGCGGCGCAGGTGCTCGCGACGCTGCACTTTGCGGACCCGCTGACGCCCATCCCGGGCGCGATCAGCGCGTGCGCGCACTCCATCCTGGGCTCCGCGCTCGCGGGCTTCTGGCGCGTGCGCGACGGCCGCGCCGCGCGCACGTCCGCGGCCGCCGGCGGCGGCGCGGGCGGCGGCGGGCTCGCGGGCGACCTGGCGTCCAGCCGCGCGCAGGCGTAGCAGTGGATCCGCGCGCCGGGCGCAGCGGGCAGGGGTTTCCTAGGCAGGCGGCATGGCGCGGGCCCCTGTTTGCATTCCGCACGCCTGGCGAGGGTCTTGCAGCGGCGCTTGCCGCACTCTGCGGTGGAGCTCTGTGGGAGGCCTGTTGGTGTAGGCATGCGCAGCAGGCGCAGCAGCTGCTACGCGCGTGGCGCGCCGGGGCAACAGATCGCCCGCACAAGGGGCGGAGTGAAGTCATGTGTATTATTAGTTCGCAGCCCCGGTGCATGAGGAAGTGCTGTATAGAGGGGCTGGCATAGAGGGGGCCCGGGCATGGATCAGCATGCGTGCGGCCAAGGCTGCATGAGGGGCTGTGCCCTTCGCCTATCAGGAGATGCCGGGAGGGGAGTCGTAAGTTTCAGGTGTGCATGCACACTGTTCAGCCACCCCTGGTGCTTGCCATGCGCTGTGCGGAGGTGTGCAGGGCAGGATATGCTCGTGCGCCAGGGCTCGGCTTCATGAGCAGCCCCTGGCCTTCGCCACATGCAGGGAAGCCACTCTGGAGACTCGATGGGAGGCTGGCATTGGCCGCTCGTCCAGGCCGTGACAGGGGACCAGCCGCCAATGTGCAAGGGCAGACGCCTGGAAGTACCTGTGGAGGGTAGGTGCTTCAGGTCATGCTTACAGTACAGCTAGAATACAGACGCCAGGACAGGTCTAGCCAGCAAGAGAGCCTTTAAGGAGGCTGCGGACCACCAAGCAGACATGCCCCTGCAACTGCTGAGGCGCTTGCCCGCCAAGTGCGGGGTGACTACACATGCAACATGATACCAAAAGCATACAAGACTTTCACGCAGTGCTGTTCAAGACATGACACGTGTTCACCAAAGGGTCGACAGCTGGACTAGGACATGACGGCACAAGAGCGAAACGCGCGCGGAATGCGCGGCGAGCGGCAGCGTGGCCGCGTCGCAAAGTGGCAGGCCACTAGCCGCAAACCCCTCCCTACCTAGGCTCCTTAAATCAGCATGAAAGAACGACGTCTGGTCACATGTGCGTCTGGAGCGGGGGAGGAGGCAAGGCAGCCTGGCCGCGGGTGCGCGGCTGGAGCACCCCTGCAGCCCGCCACCTGCCCAGCCTCCCCTGCTGCACCGGGCTCGCCACCTGCGCGGGGAGGGCTGGGAGGGGCCCAGTGTTCTGTATCATGGCTGCCCCCCCCCCCCCCCCCAACCCCGCTGGGCGCCACCTGCTCCCTGCCCCCCTGCATGGCCCGCCCCTGCACGACGTGCAGCCCATGCCATGCTGGGCGTCACGAGCACCACTCTGGTCACCTCCCCGGCCGGCCGAAAAGGCCTTGTTTGCAGGGTGCAGCAGCACAAAGATTTGTCCGACGCAGGGCTGGGCCGCGAGCGCCTTGATCCTTATATGCCTACCTCTGGCTGCAGCCTTGCAGCAGGGTTAAGCCAACCGCATGACACCCAAGGCGTGTGCGGAATCAGCCGCAGAGCCTTGCCCAGATAGGTTGAGAGCCCCAACACCCCTTCCAAGAGGCGCATCCCCACAGTATCCAGGCCCGAGAGCGAGACCGCGTCGGAAGGCGGGTCTAAAAAAACATGACTGACATCGACTGCGCCTTTCAAATCCACCCCTCAGACACACCCCGGAGTGCATGAGACAGGCGCGCGAACAGGCGCGCCAGAGCGACTGAGCAGTGGCTATACCCGCGTGCGCGGGTGACAAAGTGAGCAAAGGGCTGCACGCTAGGGTGCACCCTGCCGTGCCCCCGGCGGCAGGGACTTGCGAAGAGGGTGCGCTGCCAACCCCGCCGCGCGGCGCCAAGCAACAGGGCCGCGGCCTTGCCTTCAGATCAGGCACTCGTCAGCGCCACAAGTGGGAGCGGGCCCAGCGACCAAAACAGGCACGCAGTGGGCCTGCGCGGACTGCGCCAAAGCTGCGCGCACGCCGCAGGGCGTTGGATCTCGGCCTGCGCAAGAAGCGCTGCCGCATCTAAACAAAACATTGGTCCCCCGTGCTGCCGGGACGCGGGACCCAGTATAGTCAGTCAGGAAACCCCAGGAGGTCCTAGCATGTCCGGGGGCTATAGAAGCGGTCAACGCCCCGGTTCAGGCACCTCCCAGACTCGCTGCAAAGCAGACCTGAGTGGCATAGAAACAAGCTCCCAGTGGGGCGACCGGCAGTGCTGGAATACCAGCGACGCCACAGCCGCCGCCCCCTACGCCCCTTCATGCCCAGCGCCGCAGCCAGCATGCATGCGGCCAGACAGGGAGGTCACAACAGCCCCGCGCGGGCACAAGCGCCGCCCTCATTCAGCGGCAGTCGCTGCGGCCGCCGCCGCCGCCGCCGCAGCTGCGCGGCCGCTTCGCGGGCGGCTCCGCGCCAGAGCCCGAGGGCGCGCCAGCGTCTGCATCGGGGCCGGGCTCCATGCCGGCGAGCGGCGCGAGGTCCATGTCGGGCGCCAGCTCGGGGCCGTTGCTGTGCAGCTGGGGCGCCTCGGGCTTGGGGTCGGCGGGGGGCGTAGCGTGCGCGGCGTCGTCGGACGGCCCCGCCGCGGCGGCGGCGGCGCCGGCCGGCGGCGCGGCGGACGCGGCCAGCCAGCTGTTGCCGGGCGTGAAGGAGCCCAGCGAGCCCAAGTTAAGCAGCGAGTTGAGCGACAGCAGGCCCGCCGACGGGTGGCCCTGGCCCTGCGTCCGAAATCCCTCAGGTCAGGCGCCTGACCTGACCGGAACTGATGCATGACGGGCTGCTCATGGATAATCCACTCAGCGCAGTCTCACGTGCGTGGTCTGTAAATAGAGCTTTCACGACAGTGCTGCCCACGACAGACCCTCGCGAGTGCGGCGGACTAATGCTGCAGCAGCCTTACACTGCGCCGCCGCCAGACTTGCTGGGCAGCAGCGTGGGCATGGCACCAAATGGTCGGGGGGTGCACAGGCCGGCCGGGGCGCGCACCGCGCCGCCGCTCGAGTTGTTGGACAGGAGCGCCGGGAAAGCAAAGGGCAGCTGCGAGCCGCCGCCCTCGCCGCCGCCCGCGGCGCCCCGCGCTGCACGCGTTCACACGAAGCTTTCTTGGCACCGTGACAGCGTGTGCAGCTCGGCGAGGGCGAGCGCTGCCCTCGCCCTGTGTCGCGCGTCCAGGCTGCGGACACGTAGAGGCGCGCAGCACATGCTGACTGCCACACACGCGTGGGAGGAACAACGGCGGGCTGACAAGTCTTACCACTTGCTACCCGTGCACATATGCACTTGCTGCTGGTCATGCAGAGCTCTGCACAAGGATCCGCTTTATGGTCTTCCGTCAGGCAAGTGGGGGCGGCGACGGACCGCGACGCATAGCAGCGCTGCGGTCCAACAAGCCAGGCACCGCTCGCGAGTAGTGTCAGGGTTCAGCAAGGCGGCGGGCGGGCGCGGAGCGCTGAGGCATGCCGGCAGGGCGGCACGCGCACCCTCGAGCGAGGCGTTAAGCGCGGTGAGGTCGGGCATGGGCGGCGCGTGGCCCTGGAACGGCTGCCCCAGGAACGCCTCGAACGGGTTGTGTCCGTCGCCGGTGGCGCCGCCGGCGCCGGCGCCGGCGCCACCGCCGCCCTGCATCATGGCCGCCAGCGCCGCCGAAGTGTGCGCCTGCTGCAGGTTCTGCGCGCGCGCAGAGGGGTTCAGGAGCTGCTGCGAGACATGCTGCCCGTGCTTGTGCGATCCGGACGCTCCCACCCAGCATGCTTACATCAGCATCCATCGCCCGGAACAGGTTGCGGTCAGGGCGGTCACAGAGCGAGTCTGCCAGCGCGGCTGCTGGACGGTTGACAGCGTCGGTCAGCAGCGCCGCTGGCGGCGTGAGAGCGGCGTGAATGAGGTCCACCGCGCCCCTGGCCCTCCAGCTGCCGCGCCCTGCCTGGAAGGGGTAGGGTTAGGGTCCCACCTGGAAGTTGAAGATGCTCTGCGCGGCCGCCAGGTGGTTCATCATGTACGGCGGCGGCGCGGCGCCGCCGGGGCCCGAGCGCGGCGGCGGCGCGCGCATCTCGGCCGCCGCGGCGGCCGCCTGCGTGGCCAGCCGCGGCGGCAGCATGGCCGCGTCGCCCGCCGGCGGCGTCCCCGCGTCGCGCGCCACGCCCGGCCCGCCGGGCCGCGCCCCTGCGCGGCGCGCCAGCACGGCACTTGCCTCACCGCGCCGGCGATGAGCTTGGGCAGGGCCGGGACTGCAAAGCGCCCAAGCCACGCATCCAGCGCCACGGCCATCGACCAACGCCGCAGCAGCGACGGGGAACCAGGAGCGCACGAGCTCCAGCACGCTCGCGCTGCTGCGGCCTCTGACCTCGTGGCGCCTTCACAGGAGGCATGGCTGACGGCCCTGAAGGCAGCGCTCGCAGGCCCCCGGGCATGGCGGCCAGGCATTGCTGTGGCGGCCTCCGCGCGGAGGCGCCGGCGGCGCAGCGCTGCGCCCCACACGGCGCTCGCATCGCGGCGGCCGCGCGCACCGGGGGTGGGAAGCCGCTGCGGCGGGGGCGCGGTCGGCCCGGGCTCCATGCCGGCGCTGGGGTCGTCGTCCGGCGACGAGGCCGGCCAGGGCGCGTCCGGGTCGGGCTCCTCGCCCGCCTGCAGCTGCACGCGCGCGCCATGAGCGCGCGTGCCAGTGCTGGGCGGCGCGCGCGCGCGCGCGGGCCGCGGCGCAAGCATCGGCGCAGGCAGCGGCGCAAGCAGCGGCGCAAGCAGCAAATCCTCCAAGTCCCCCTGCAGCCGCGCCGGCTCAGGAGCGCACACCCGGGGACGTGCAAGGCAGCGCGGGGTCGCCGGCAGGACCACCGCGAGGGCGTGCATGAGCTGCAAGGCCTCCTGCATGAGCAGCGGGGAAGGGCGGGACTTGGCGGGCATGCAGCGCCCTCGATCGCAGCGCAACACGACGCAAAGGCCAGAGCGCTTCTGGCAAGCTCCAGCGCCACACCCGCTGAACTCTCACGTCCTGACAGGAACTGCAGCACAGCTACAGGCAGCTTGGCTGCAACTTATACTACCAACAACTTTCTGGGGACCTCAAGGGAGTGCGCCAGCCGCGCAGCCTCTGTGCCAGGGCCCCGCCCGCCGCGTGCGCCCCGGCGACCCGCGCTGCGCGGCCTGCGGGCGCGCGCCTGGGCGCCGCCGCTGGTGGGCCAGACCAGACATGGCAGCCACAACCCCAAATAAGGAACCTACAGTGTCCTGACCTATGGTGTCATGACGCAGAGCCCACGGGGCACGCGCGGCCCCCGGGCAGCACCTGGCCGTTGCCGCCGTCCAGCTGTGATGGCACGGTCGCCACCACGCCTGCCGCGCCGTCCACCTGCGAGTACTGCAGCCCCGCGCGCGCGCAAACGCGTCGGCGCCAGCTTGCCGGCCCGCCGCCGCTCCCAAACAGCGCAGGGCCGCCCGGGCCAGGAGCGCGGCAGCGCGGCAAGGGCGCAAGCGGGCGGCACGTGCGACAGGCCGGCGGGCGCGCCCGCGCGCCGCCTGGCACGAAACCCTACGCGACCCTCACCCTGACCCGCCAGGCAGGCCGCCCGGTCCGGGCGCGCCTGGATGATCTCGTCCAGCGACTGGAAGTGCTGGTTGCCGAGCGTGAAGATCATCCAGCCCGGGTGCGTGTCCTCCCACCAGCACTGCACGGCCGCCTCGCACACGCGCGCCACCTGCGCCCGCCCGCCGCCGTCGCGCCCGCGCCTCGGCTCCCAGCCGGCCGTGGACCGCATGCCAAAGCGTGCAGGCGCGCCTGCCCGCGCTGGCCGGGCGCCCGGCGATCACAGGGCACCGCCTCATGGAGGGGCAACCTCCGAGCATGAGTTTGGCCAAGCCGTGGCAGGCGGCTGGAAAGCAGTGTGCGGGGTCTGACGTCTGGGAGTATGTTCAAGCAAGTGCCGAGCAAGTGAGGGAGGGCAGCGGGCGGGAGGGGGGCGCGCGCCTGCTCGCGCTGCCCGGGCATCTGGTGCTCGCACGGCACGACCTCCATGAAGTCGGTGCCGTCGGCGCGCCGGTTCTGGATGAGCGCGAGCGGGCAGTCCGGGCGCACGTGGCCCAGCGTGCAGCTGTACAGCAGGCCGAGCGCCATGTCCTTCTGGTACCACGCGCGCATGCGGTTGTCCACCTGCGCGCGCGCGGGCGCGCGTTCATATCTGCGGTTGCGCCCTAACCCAAACCCTATAGCTCTGATGCATCAGTCGAGCGGTGCGGCGCCCGGGGCGCCCGGGCGCCCGGGGACCGCGCCACACGCGTGCGCGCCTGAGCCCGCGGACCGAGCGGCCTGTCTGTGACCCAGCTAACGGCCACCGGCAATGCTCTTTGCCACACAACTTCAACTCTCACGCCTGCTCTCTGCCCCGCAAGCTAAACGCAAGCACACCATGTGCACAGTGAGGGTCCTTGGGGCCCGGACGGCGCCGAGAGGCGGCAGTTCCAGCACACCAGGTCGCAGGCGCGGGGCGAAACACGTCCAGGACCAGAGCCGCGCGACTCTGCACGACAAAGCTGGCCGCGGACGGCGCGCGCGCGCGCCTGGACGGCCGTCTTGGCGTGCTCACAGGCGGCGTCCCACTTCTCCTTGGACAGCTTCAGCAGCTGCTTGAGCCGCTGCTGCAGGTGCCCGTCCGCCTCCGACAGCCGCGCCAGCTGCTGGAACTCGCGCACCTTGGTCACCCTGTCGCGGGCCAGCATTCCCTAAACCATAACCTTGGTCACCCTGCGCGGGCCCGGCATACCCTATACCATAACCTTGGTCAACCTGCCGCGCGCCAGCATACCCTATACCATAACCTTGGTCACCCTGCGCGCGCCCGGCCGGCGCGCTCGGCGTGCTGGGGCGCATGCCGAGCGCGAGCCCCGCTGAGCGGTCCGGGCGCCGCCCGCTCGGCGCAGGCCGGCGGGCGCGCCCGGCCTGCGCGGTCTGCCCGGCAGGCATCCCGGGAGCGGGGGCCGTGGCGGCGCGCGCGCGGCGGGTGCTGGAGGCCCAGTGGCAATGCATTGCTCGCCTCACCTTCTGTTAACACCCAAGCTCGACAGTACAACACACACCATGCTGAACGGCCACAGAGCCCGCACCCCACACCACCTGTGCTTCACTCCCCGCTTCGAATGTTGACAAGCACAGCATCAAAGCACCGGTGCCCGCCCAGGTGCGGCGCGGCGCCCGCCGCGCACCGCCAGAGCGCCTGCGGGATGAGCAGGTCGACGTTGGCCTCGTCGGCGGCCGCCTTGAGCTCGTTGAGCTTCTTGACGGTCTCCTTGCCAATGTGGTTGAGCTTGGAGATGGGGTCGTCCAGCGACGGGATCTCCTGCTTCTTCAGGTTCTTGGTGCGCTTGGTGACCACCTGGCCGCGCGCGCGCGCGCGCGTCAAGCTACAGGGTGGGCTCAGGGTAGGTTTAGGGTTAGGTTACTCTCAACATAGCCTGTGCGGCTCCAGGGAGCCCGAACAGGGGTTCGGGCTCGATGGAGCAGGGCGCAAGCGCCAGGCCGCAAAGCTGACATCATGGCCCTGGCGGGCACAGCCGGGCGACCCGGCGCACGCCTGGCGCCCTGCCATACCCGCAAGCGGCGCGGCCGGCAGGCGACGCCTTCGGGAGTGCGCAGATGCCCATGCACAAAGTCCACAGGCGCGGCCGGGCCGACCAGGCGAGGGCAGGCCGGCCCCAGGACCGCAGCCGCGGCGCTGCGCCCCTGGCCCAGGATGCGGCCGCGGCGCTGCGCCCTGGTCCAGAACGGCATCCTACAAACAGAGAAGCGGGGCCCACGGGCGCGCACCACAAACTCCTCGGACACCGCCGGCCGCACGGGCAGGCGCTGGCCGGACGCGGACACGGCGCGCACGACCAGGCGGAACGGCGGCCGCTTCGTGCCCGCCAGCACGCTCTCCGAGCTCTCCGTCACCTTCATGTCCCTGCCGGCCGCGGGGCGGGCTTCCCGTCAGCGTCACCGCGGGATGCCCGACCCGGGAGCGTCAGAGTCAGAGCGCTCACACAGTCGCTGCCGGCTCCGGCGGGTGCGCCGGCCGCCCGCGGGCAGCGCCGCAAACGCGCGCACGCGGGCGCGCCGACGGATGCGGCGGCTCCCCGCAGAGGCGGGGTGCCGCTGATGACAGGCCCCCGCAACCAGGCGTGATGGGCCGGGACCCATGCGCTGCTGTCGGCGGCACCGGTGCTGCACTTCAGCGGACGCTGTCAGCAAGCTCTCGGCACCGCTGCTGCCGGCCCTTGCGCCACCAACGCTGTCCGACCGGTGCTGCCTTGGACAGCACACCCAGGCTGCTGGCACCCCGCCTTGGCGCCGACGCCGCCAGCCCACACATGCTCTCTGCCAGACCCGCCGGCGCAGGCGCAATGCAAGGGCGTGCTGCTGCCCATCGTAGACGAGCGCCTCGCGAGGCCCCGACGCAGCGCGCTGCGGCCAGCCTGCGCAGTGCCAGTACGAGCCTGCGCTGGGGTTGCGCGCGCGCGCGCGGGGCGCGCCGCAGCGAGATGCTGGCGGACCCCGCGCCGAACTTGAGCACGACCTGCGGGTTGTCTGCGTCGTTGCTGGCCGCGCCGGCCACCAGCAGCGGCTCGCCCTTCTGATTGAGCAGCACCTGCGCGCGGCCCCCGCAGGCGCAGGCGTCAGTGGGAACAGGGCGATGGAATTGCGCGCGTTGGAGACCATTGTCCTACCTTTGGAACCACTCTCCTTGTGTCTGTTCAACTTAGAAAAGGCGAGCCAACTGGTGTGTCGTTGGCAAGCACAGTGCACTGCTGCCGCCCGCCAGTGCTGCCGGCCGCCGGCAGGGGCGCGCCTGCGGTGGTGGCCGAGCAGCGCCCGACATACGCGAGCCAGGACAGAGACACGCCGCGCTCCACACGGCTGTGCATAAGGCAGAGTGTGCTACGGGGCAGCGCGCAAGAGGCGCGGCGCTCGGCAGGGCGGCGGCCGCGTTCGGGGTCGAGGGCGCGCGCCGCACCTCGCACTCGTCCAGGATCTCCAGCCGCTGCTCGCCAGCCTCGCGGCACCGCGTGTTGAACTTGTTGCCATCCATGACAGCGGCCTGCATGACAACAGGCGACTCTGCTGCGCAGCGGGTTGCATGGAGTGCTAATGCCGCAGGCACCATACATTGGCGGCCTGCACGTTGCAGCGCGGTGCGTGCTGCGCCGAGATGCAGCAGGCTGGCAAAGTAGGGTGCCGCGCCAGCCATGACAGGCAGGACAGGCGTGCGCACCTCGACGCGCACGTCGCTGAGGTCATCCGTCACGCGCTCGCCGGTGTTCAGATCGATGCACTCTACCAGGATCCCGCCCTCGCACTTGGCCAGGAGCTTGTCGCCGACCCAGTACTTGCGCGCGAAATTGCCGAGGCAGCGCTTGTTGGGGTTGTGTTTGCACAGCACGCAGGCGCTGGAGTTGCACCCATGGTTCCTGCGCGCGCTTGCGCGCGCTGTGAGCAGTCGGGCGGCGCTTATCACCTGACATGCACTTGGGTTGCACCTGGGCTGCACCTGACCAGTCCTACAACTTGCGCGCCCCGCCGCGCAGCAAAAAGGCGCCAGAAGGCCAGGCAAACACCCCCCAAAGCGCCCCCGGGCGGCCCCGTGGGCAGCCGCCCGCGCGCGCGCATGCCCCGGGCAACATCCTTTGCGCGCGCCGCGCGGGCCGTGCCTGCAGTCGTGCACGAAGCACAGCTCGAGCCGCTTGTGCTTCTCGACGGCGTGCGGCGGCGGCGCCGCGAGCGGCGCCAATGCCATCTCGCGCTCCGCCGCCCCGCGCGTCTCGCGCAGGACCTGCCGCACTGCGGACTCCACCACCAGCGCGGGCGCGGTGGGTGCCAGTAGCTGTGCCAGCCGCACGCCAAACTCGCGGAGGAAAAGCTCGGAGGGGTCCATCGTGCACCAAAATGGAGTGCGCTCTCTGCCTGGGGCCAGAATGCTGGGCGTCAGGCCGCTGCATCCATCCGGCAGCGCCCTGCCCTGGCCCTTTAGATTTTGTGTGAGTGCCCGCGCTGCCACTCTTGCGCCGGAGTGCTAAACAATGTATGAGCCTTCCGTGCGCTCCTTGCTTGGGATCTTAGGGTTTCAGGGCTTGCCCCAGCTGGGAGGCGCCACCGCGCCGGAGTAGGTAGAACGCAGCAGCGCACCGGAACGTACGCCGCATTGCCCGAAATCCAGCCTGCCCCAGATGCCGGCAGTGGCGGCCGCGCCGGGCGCGGTCGCGGCGCTGCAGGCCAAGCTGCTGGACCCGGACACCAGCCTGCCCGGCAAGTACCGCGCGCTGTTCGCGCTGCGCGGCGCCGCCGGCGCGCAGGCCGGCGCCGCGCTGCTGCGCGGTGCGGCCCCGCGGCCCACGCGCGCGGCTCGGTGCCCGCGACAGAGCGCCCGCGCGCCCGCACAAGGCCTCTGCCTGCGTCGCGCTCGGCTGACGCCTGTCCTGCAAGAGTAATATGTTGCTTGCTCTCTGTGGACGCCCACGGCGGCGTGTGCGGCGCGGGCGCGGCGGCGGCCCGGCGCCCGCCAGCGCTCACCGCTACCTCCCGGGCGCAGGCCTGGAGGACGCGTCAGCGCTGTTCCGGCATGAAGTCGCCTACTGCCTGGGCCAGCGCCAGGACGCGGCCGCGGTCGGCGCGCTGACGGCGCTGCTGCGCGACGCGCGCGAGCACCCCATGTGCGCCCGCCGCCCCGGCGCTCTATGGCCCTGGCGCGGCACAGGCCGCAGGGCGTCGCAGCCGAGTGGGCAGCGCGTGCGCGTCATGGCGCGCCCGCGGGACCTCGCGCTGCTTGGCTCTGGGGCTGCGCGGCAGGGCGCTCTGCAGCTGAAGGAGGATTGCCGCACTAAGCAACGTCCTCCGTGTGTGCAGGGTGCGCCATGAGGCCGGCGAGGCGCTGGGCGCGATCGGCACACCCGAGTGCGTGGCCGCGCTGGCAGCGGGCGCCGCGGACGCCTGCCTGGTCGTCGCGCAGACGTGCCAGCTCGCGCTGCAGCGCGTGCAGCACCTCGTGGAGGCGGCGCGGGAGGGCGGCGGCGCGGCGGTGCGCCCCATGGAGAGAGAGAGACGGGGCCGTGCGGAGCTGGGCAGGTGTGCGGGCGCGTGTGTGCGGGCTTCGGCGTGCGCTGCGGGCGCGCGGCGGCCCATCTGCGGGAGCTCACCGCAGTGCAGTGCGGGAGCTTGCCTTCTTAGGGCTTCTAGGGTTCCTAGGATGCGCAGGCCCCGGACGGCGCGGCAGCGTACACGTCGGTGGACCCGGCGCCGGCCGCGCCGGCGGGCACGCCCGTGGCGGCCATGCGCGCGGCGCTGCTGGACGAGGCCGCGCCCGTGTTTGAGCGCTACCGCGCGCTGTTCGGCCTGCGCAACGCGGGCGGGCGCGGCGCGGTGGACGCGCTGGGCGCCGCGTTTGCCGGGCGCAGCGCGCTGCTCAAGCACGAGGTGGCCTACGTGCTCGGGCAGATGCAGGACGCGGGCGCGGTGGAGACGCTGCGGTGCGCGGCCCGCGGCGGCGGCTCCGCTATATACGCGCCGGGCGCCGCCTGTGGCGCGGGGGGCCGCCATGGATATCGTTCCTGGCTGCGGCGTCTGCAGCCATGCAGGCGTCAGTGTCCCGTGCGCGCGAGCATGCAGGGGCTTCACAATCACTGCATCACTGCATTATGGGCTGCACACAGCAGCGCACGAAGCCAGGGATCGTAATGCGCATGGCGGCAAGCGCACTGTGCCGCCCATCTTTTGCTGCTGCGCCGCCTATGAGCGAGCGCCTGTGCAGGGCCGTGCAGCACGGGAGGCTGCGGTGCACCCTCCTGCTGCTGTGACGAGCAGCCGCGCCGGCGCGCAGGCGCGTGCTGACGGATGCGGGCGAGGACGCGATGGTACGCCACGAGGCCGCCGAGGCGCTGGGCGCGATCGGCGACGAGCGCGCGATCGCGCTGCTGGCCGCGCACGCGGCCGACGCCGAGCCGATCGTCGCTGACAGCTGCGTCGTCGCGCTGGACATGCTGGAGCACGAGCGCAGCGGCGCGTTCCAGTACGCAGATGTGGGGGCAGAGCCAGGGTTAGGGCCGGAGCCAGGGTTAGGGCTAGAGCCAGGGCCTGAGCCGGGGCCCGCCGCCGGCGCGCGGGGCGCGGCTGTAGAAGCGAGCGGCTTCGCGGCTAAGGCCGCCGGTGACGGGGTGCTGTCTGGGCATGGGGCAGGGCTGCGCGGCGTGCAGCGAAGCACTGCCAGTGTCCTGCACGACGCCTCCTGTGCTGCAAGCCGGGGCGCGGGTCGCTGCGGTGCGCCCGGCACGGCGACTGACGCGCAGCGATGCGAGGCTGTCAGCCTCTAGAAGGAGGTCTGGTGAGGCTCGCTTGCGGCATCTGTGTCTGTGGGCTAGGCTGCGAGCGGGTGATGTGTGCGCATGCTGGTGCAGGCACACAGTGGTTGAGCGTGTTCATGCGCTGTGTGCCTCATTGCTTGGGTTCTGTAAGCCTGACTCCGCAATTTGATCTTGCTTTACTGCAAGAACTGCCAACCAGGCTGAGTGCTTGGCTTGCCATTCAAGTCATGTCAATCATGTTTGGAGCTTGTAACCTACAAGTAACTTGCCAAGTAATTTTGGGAACTGGTGTAAGGCCGAGCTTGCGCATCGAAGCAGCTCTACGCCCTGAGCTACAGGCTCTCAGCAAGTGGGGGACGATGGAGCAGGACTCAGGCAAATCATGTGTTGTCTCGCATGCGTGATGAGTTGAAGGAGACGCACGGCTTCAGCTCTGCGCCACCTCTTACATTCAATGTATATGGCAACGAACGCCGAGCGCTAAGCAGAACGCAGATGATGGAGCATGCCGCGTCACGCGACCGACAGCACGTTGTTGATCTCGCCCATGACATTGACCGTGCGCCCGGGGAACAGCGCGGCGACGCCGGCCTCCGCGCGCGCCTTGGCGGCCGCCGCGGCGGCCACCAGCGCGGCCAGCCTGGGCGCGCCGGCCGCCAGGCCGCGCTGCGTCTCCGCGCGCCGCGCCTCCACTTCAGCCGCCAGCCTGCGCGCGTCCGCGGGCTGCGCGTGTGCACGCCTGATATGGAGGCAGCAGCGGCTTTCCGCACATGGCTGTTTGCAATGGCAGCCTGCAGGACGTTCACCGGTCCGTCCAGAATCTGGCTGCCGGGCCCTCCTGTTCGGACATGGCGGCCGGCTTGCGGGCCTGAGCAGGTCTCGCCGTCGCAAGACGCGATGACGCCAGGCAGTCCGCTAGGTGTCTGTTCCACGCCGCCCGACGGCGCCACACTGCAGCCGCCGGCCCAAACCCAGGCTCGACAGCAGCAGCGCCACACCGCCTCGCCTCTGCGCCCCGGCCGCAGGCAGGCTTGGGCAAGCCGTCCGCGCTTGGCGCACTGGCGGGTCGCGGAGCCTGACAAGGCGGCTGCGATAACCACATGGCACAGAGTGTAGTAAGGTATATAGGTTAGGATTAGGGTCAGGGTCCCATCCCGCGGCGCCGCGCGCCTGCGGAACTTGGCCTCCTGGCCGCGCTTCTGCTGCAGCCCGGCGACCAGGCGGCCCAGGTAGCGCGCGCTGGTGCGCGCCAGCAGCAGCTGCCGCGTGCGCTCGCCCGTCAGCGCGCCCAGCACGGCGCGCACCTGCGCGGCCGCCGGCGGGGGTGAGCGCCTGGGCGCGTGCGATCACACTCGTCAAGGCTCTGAACACACCCCTGCATCATGAGTACTATGAACAGTTGCGGTCCCCCAGCTCGGAGTACTTCATGGTGAATGTGTCTCTGACCCCGGGCTCTCTGAACTAGGGCGATCCCCGAGCTTGGAGCACTGAACAGTGCATGTGTCTCTGATCAGATCGCTCATACCCTACATGCAACCCTGCGGGGTCGCCGTGCGGCACCTGCTCCAGCATGTCGCGCGCGCCGGCGGCCGTCACAGTGGCGAGCTCGTCGGGCGCGGCGGCCGCGGCCGCGCCCGCGCCGGGCCCCGGCGCGTCCAGCTCGGCCGCGCGCACGCGCAGGAAGGCGGCCAGCTCGCGCAGGTCGTCCAGCCACGCGCCGCGCAGGCCCGCGTCGCTGACCAGGCGCGCGACCAGGCCTGCGGCGCGGCCGGCCGCGCGCTCGCTGCGCCCATGATGCGGCTTGCGCGGGCAGGGGCCCTGCTGAGCGGCTCGTGGAGCTGCAGCATGTGGCCGTTCAGCTGTAAGGCGTCAGCAGGGAATGCATTCTATGATGAAAAGTGCTGAGGTGGTTTGTGGAAGTCCGCCCTCCGCCACACGCTGACGGCTGCTTTCTGCGAGGGCTGCAGGCGGGCTGAGCAGCTGCGCAGTCACGGCTTGCAGCAGGGGGCGCAGCGCCGCGCCTTGCGGCTCGGGGGCAGCAATCGATATACTGGAGCCCGCGTCGCCCTCGGCGGCGCCGCCGTCGCCGTCGCCGCGCGCGCGCGCGCCGCCCGCCTCCGCATCCCCGTCCCCGGTGCCCGCCTCGGCGACATTGATGTCCCAGTCCACCCCGTCGCCCTCAGGCTCCGCCCCTGCCGGAGAATCCCCGTCGCCCGCCGGGGGGTCCCCGTCGGCGCCGGCCTCCTCTGCGACCACGTCCCAGTCCACAGCCGCGGGCGGCGCCCCGGCGGGGGGCGCTCCGGCAGCGCCGGCCTCCGCACCCTCCGCATCGACCTCCCAGTCCACCGCGGCCGGCGCCGGATGGGTGCCGCTGCCCGCGGGCGCGCCGCCAGCGCCTGCGCCCCAGTCGATGCCGGTGCCCGCGCCGCCGGCTCCATCGGGAGCCCCCGCGGCCGCCGGCAGCTGCAGCGCGGCCGCCGCGTCGCCGGCCGGGTCGCCCAGCGGCGCGGCGCGCACCTCCTGCAGCGCGGGCAGCAGGCCGGCGGGCAGGGCGGCCGGCCCCGGCGCGGCGGCGTCAGGGTTTGGCTCCGGGCTGGCGCCGGGCGCGCCGCCGCCGCCGGGCTGCGCATGCGCCAGAAAATCGGCGTAGTAGCGCGCCGCGCCGTCCAGCACGCCGGCCTGCACGCCCGCCGCGGCGCCGCGCAGGATCGCCGGCAGCTCGCCCTGCAGCGCAGCGACCTCGGCCGGCACGTCGCGCCCGGGAATGCCCAGCGCGGCGCACTCCTGCGCGCAGCGCGGCAGGCGTTGCGTGTGGCAGGAAGCATGGGACTGCAGCACGGCCGGCTCACTGAGGCGGCCGTGCTCAGTGAGCGTGCCGCGTGCAAGGGTGCTGCGTCTGCTGAGGGCGCCCCGATCACGTCACCTCCAGCGATGCTAGAGTGCCCAAGGCGACCCTCCCGCATCACTTGCACAGAAACTTGATCACGGCAACCTCCACGCTCACAGCCCCACTCAGGGGCATCACGCACTTGCACCTTGCCAAGTCTGCGAAACAGGCAGCAGTGATGGGCCTAGGCCCGCCCGTCTGCTGGTGCACGCGTGGGACAGCGCCGGGCCGGCCAGGGCCGGCGCACCTGCTGGTACGCGCGCGCGGCGGCGGCCGCGCTGCGCGCGCACTCGGCGGCGCGGCGCTCCAGGTCGCCCAGCTGCGTCTGCGCGCGCACGGCCTGCCGGCGCGCGGCGGGTATGTCGTAGTCCGCTGCCTGCACCAGGCCCGCCGCCGCCTCGCCCAGCCACACGTCTGCGCGCCGGGCCCGCCGACGTCGCCGGCCGCCCGCGGTCGAGACCGAGCCTCTCAGTGCGCGGTGTGGAGGTGCGAAGCGGGCGGCGGCAGCCCGCGAGCTAGGGGCTGCACGCGCAGGCGATGCCTGCACGCCCTGATGCGCCCGCCGCCAGCAAGCAAGACGCACACCGTGACCTGGGTGCTAGGGGTCACGGTTACTGGGCTTGCAAGCGTGGCGGGCTGAAGCCATGCTGTCAAGCCCTTCCACAGGGTCTGGCCCTGTCCCGCAGGTCCTACAGCATGACGGACAGTTCTTTGCACTTGCTAACACTCCACTGCATGTCGCAGCCAAGGGGCCACATCACTGCATATTGCAGCCAAGGGGCCATGCTGCCGCCCGACCCGCCCAGGGCTGCAGGAACGGGGCCGCACTGTCGCGCTCGTACGCGCGCACGAGCTTGTCCCACACGCCGGCCGGCCCGGCCAGGCCGCCGAAGAACGAGCGCTCGGCGCCGTCCGCCAGTCGGTCGCGCGCAGCGCGGACGGCCGCGTAATCCAGCGGCGCGTCGCGGCCGCCGACGGCGCCGCGGCCGTCGGCCGGTAGCGCCGCGGCCGCCTCGGCGGCGCTCGCCTGGATGACCTGCAACCGCCGCCGCCAGTCGGCCGGCAGCTGCTTCCGCTCCACCTGCGCATGCGAAGTGCTGGCTGTTGGCATCCAAGGCTAGCTTGCGCATCTCACGATGGGAGGTGCCAGTTAGCAGCAGCTGCTCTTCTTTCCAATCTACCTTGTCAGACTCAGGGCAAACACTTGTGTACGGATGGTGTTGCAGGCGGTCTCATCAGGTGAGCTGCTGTGGTGAGCTGCCTCGCCAGAAAGTGCTGTCACGCGCACGTGCCAAGCTCTCACGCTGCTTGTCGCCGCTCAACCAACACAAAGAGCACAACCGAGCTAACTCTAGCAGTGGTCTATGCAGCATCTAAAAGGGGACCAGCACCAACAGCAGCAGCGCCATCAGCTCAAAAGAGCACTCTGCAGGCAGCGCGGAGCAGGGCGTCACCAGCCAGGCCGACAGCTTCTGGTACGGGATATCGATGGGCAGCTCATTGTCCGCATTGGGGCGGCCAAAGCCTGACCCCTCCATCCGCACAAAGTTCATCGCAGGCCTACTAGTGGATAGCCCAGCACTGGGCTCTAGACCAACTTGGGCAGGCCAGCAGGTCACCGGGGCGTCGTCCAGGCATCCCCCTCTCCCCTCCAATGTGAATGTGCCATCAAGGCCCCTTGCCATCAAGGCCCAGCACCCTGCAGCTCAGGGCTTGTGCTCATACAGCACAGCTCAGCTTGCCAAGCGGGTTGGCAAGAAAGAGCAAAGCAGGCGAGGGTGAGGCTGCCCCTGTGTGACACCCGGCGACCAACCAGGCAGGGAGCTGGTTGCATGACAGCGGCGGACCTGCTCTTGGCCCGCAAGCAGCAGCTGGAGGCGGACCTGGACAAGCTGGAAAAGACGGTGCGTCTGAACAGCGCTGCGGCAGGGTGCCTCAGGCGGCAGTGTATCGCTTGCAGGTGCTGTAGGCGCTGGTTCTGGGGGCCGCGGCCAGCGTGAGAGCAGGCGCTTGCGCTGCAAATGGCCTGCCTGTCTGGGACGGCACGTCGTGGGGCGCGGCAGATCGTGCTGACCTGGACTGCTGTGTCGCTGACGGCAGCGCTGCTCCGCGCGCGCAGATATACAACTTGGAGACCGAGTACCTGGCCGCGGAGTACTCGCAGTTTGGGACGGTGCTGAAGGCGCGTGTTTTTCTCACTCAGTGCCTCACCACGCTGGCCCTGCCCCGTTTATGACCTTAACGAGATAGCGCGCTCGCCAATGCTCTCAGCACGCTTTGCACGCTGGCGACCTGGAGCTGGCAGCCGCTGACCCTTTGCACCACCAGAAGGACGTGGGAGAATGGGTAAAGTGGTAGCGTGTGCGGCGCGGCAGGGCTTTGACGGCTTCCTGTCCTCCAAGGACACGCTGCGCAAGCGCGCGCGCAACTTCAAGACTGAGGACCGCACCTTCAGCTTGTCGTCGCGCACCTCGCCTGCGGCGCGTTGCCCCCGTCAGCACCCTGTTTAATGCCCCTGCAGACTACCCAGATGTCAGCTCCGAGGAGCACGCACCCTGCAGTGTTGGTTTGCTGTGGCTGGCGTTGCTGCAGTCCTTGAGGGGAGGGCAGACAGACACGCTGCCGGCAGAGGTGTCTACCTCTGATATTGCCAGGTGGGAGTGCACATGCACGCTTGCTGTGCAGGGCAGGCAGCCGCAGCGTGCGAGGCCCAAGCCAGGCTGTGCATCGCTCGGGTGATAGACTGCGCACTTGAGCAGCAGGGTGTGAGCATGCCGTGTGGTGTGCAGGTGGAGGAGCTGCAGCAGAACCTGCTCGAGCTGGTCGACAACCAGGCCGTGCCCGTGCTGGGCCGCGGCAAGAGCATCGCGCAGAAGGGCTACGCGCAAAAGGGCCAGCTGGGGCTCCGCCGGTGATAGGCATGCTGAGTGGACACGAGTTGCCTGCCGTAGGGCGCGCAGCATGCAGCACGGTGGTGTGCATGTGCGGCAGCTGGCCTGCCAATGAGGTGTGTAGGCTGGGACCGTTGAGATAATCGAGGGCGGTGCAGTGAGGGGCTGCTGTCCCCCTCTTTCACATGCCTGCAGGGCATCCAAGGGTGTTGTGTCTTGGCCTAGTTCGCTGGGCCAAGTGGGGCCAAGAGCATGCAGCGTGAAACTTGGTGACGCTTGCACACGCGAGCAACCAGAGCATTGTGCACCAAACTCAGCAGGAGTTGCACCGACGCGTTGTCCTTGCATGCATGCATGGCTGCACTGCTTTGGAGCACACTTTGCAACGAACGACCTGGAGCTGTCCAGTGGCCACGTTGTTTTGAATTAGCCAGACTGCTTGTCTGAGGGTGCTCGCGGTTTGGGCGTTCAAGTCAAGTCTGAGGGCGAGCAGGCGGAGAGACATAAGTGGCTGTGTCATCCAAGCCAAAATCGGCTCAGCCCTGTGCAGCACATTCATTACTGTGTGTGCAGGCCTGGAAGCTCTGTATCAATCAGGCTGTCGTCTGCTGCGTCTTTGTGTTGGTTAGCACAGATTTTGTGTGGGGCCTGTTCGGTTGAACTGTATGTGTGCACAATGTCATATGCTGTTTGTGTGCACTTAACAATTTACTTTCCTTTGCTGCTAAGAAAATTTGCAGATCAGTCGGCCAGCTTACTTTCCTTTGCTGCTAAGAAAATTTGCAGATCAGTCGGCCAGCAAGGTCAGTCGTACAACTCAGAAAACCTCGGGAGGGTATGCCCCTGTGTTTTTTTGGTCACCAAAGGTAGCGGCCGCTGGGAGTGAAGAGCAATCACCTGGGGTCTGTGCTCGATGGTGTGACTGCGTGCTCATAAGGTGGCTGGGGTGCGGAAGACGCCTTTGGGCGGATTGCTGCTTGCATCAAGAAACCTAGGAAGGGCGCAGGCGCGGCGAGCGGGGAGGGTTGGCGGCAGCCGTGGAGGGCGCACCGGTATAGAGCGCCGACCTTGGGCGTTGGGGAGACCAAGTGCCGCCGACGCCGCCATGCGCGCCGGCGCCGCAGCTTTGCGGCTTTTCATCGCCGTGCGCCCCGCGCTGTACCAGCGCCGCTCTGATTTGCCTGCCGCATGGCGAAAAGGCGGCATGAGTACACCGCGTAATTGTTGTGTAATACTTTGCGCTGCGCTCGGCGTGCGGTGCGGCCTTGGCCCAGCAGCCACTGGTTGCGCATGAGGCCAGCTGTATACTTGCCAGTGCATACGCCTGTGCTCAACGCGACGCGCTGCAGCCGGCTCTGGGCGGCAGTCAGGCTCGCTTGCGCGCCATGTGCTTGGCCCCAGGTGGCGGCACGGCAGCTGCATGACAGAGCCTGTGTTTGGCGTTGCTGCCGACCTGTTGCTCTAGAAGCAGGCTGATCCCCATCGGAGGCCTCTCACGCGCAGACTAGCCTGGCATGTTGGGGCAGCTGGAGCCGGTTCTTGGCGAAATCAGCCACCTGTATCACCGATTACAGTGGTTGACAAGCCAAGCAAGGGGCGCAAGCTGTGTGCGCAGCGGCCTGCCACGCATGCCGCAATGGTGCTCGGCAGCAGCAAGGGTCTTGGGCGGCAGCGCGTGCTGGACCCCGCTTAACAACACATTACCGAGAGCCCAACAGTCAAGCTCGGCGGGGCTGGCAGCACTCGCAGCAATGCGGAGTCGGCGCCCGTGCCTGACAGGACGCGCGCGGGGCGCAGGCGGCCTGCGCAGCGGCCTGCCTGGCGCAGGCGCCCGGCACAGGCGGCGGCGCGAGCGGCAGCTCTTCACAGGCGGGTACCGTCAGCGGCCTGGGCGCCATCTTTGGCGCGCCCGTGGTGAGGGGCAGCGCCGCCGCGGCGCCCGCCGCCGCACTGGCCAACGCCAGCGCGCCAGCGGGGCTGCCCAGGAACGGCGCTGCGGTGGTGAACATCAGCGCGGCGGCGCCGGGCGCGGCCGCCCTGGCGGTGCCGGCGCCCGCGCCGAGCGTCGCGAACCTGTCGTTCTCGGACCTGATTGGGCGCGCGGCGGCGGCGGCGCCGACCGCGGCGCCGGCGGCCACGGCGCCGCCATGCGGCTTCTACGATGCGGCGCAGCCGGCGGGCGGCTTTGCCAAGATTGGCACCGCCTTCTTCGGCAGGCGCCACCGCAGCCAGGCGCGGCCTTGCCCGTGCTCATACACTGGTAGCCCTGCCTGCTGCGCCGCCCAGGGCCGGCGCAGGCGCGGCCGCGGCGCGCGGGGCGGCTGCGCCGGAGCCGGCTGTGGCCCGGGGGCGAGCGCTGGGCAGTGCTGAGCGGACAAGCTTGGTGAGCATAGGGTTATTGTAACCCTGATCCTCGCGCAGGACCTGCAGGGCCGGGGCAGCCAGCTGGAGGCGGCGCTGGCCGCGTCCAACAGCACGCTGCCGCTGCGGCCGGCCAACCCGTTTGACACGGGCATGGGCGACCTGGCGCAGCCGCGCCTCAACATCACGCGCGGCGGCGCTATCGGTGCGGGCCGTGCGGCCGCCCGGCTGGGCGCCGGGCCGCTTAAGCTGTGGGAGGTCGGGCGGCGTCGGCGCGCGCCAGGCTGGTTGCCCTGCAGGGTGGCCGCGCCTGTGTCCGGAGGCGTGAGCTGGGCCCGCGCGCTGGCGCTGCTGGGCGTGCAGCATGCTGCTTGGGCAAACGCGCCCGCTGGAGGATTGATGCCTGATTGCTGGACTCCGTGCATGCGCCCCGGTGTGTAGCCCGGGCGTGGGTGCGGCCGGGCGCGACAGCCGCCGGCCAGCCGCCTGCTGAGGGCGGGGGCCTGCCTGCGCTGCAGGCTCCGACCACGCCATGCCGGGGACGTACCAGGCGTCCATCAACGTGCCCATCAAATTCCAGTACCCCATCCAGGCGCGTCGCCCTCCCGCCTGCGACGCGGCCCACGATGCGCCGCGCGCTGCACCGCGCGCCTGCCAGCCACGCTAGGCGGCCGGCTGCGAGCCGGCACCGCCGGCACCAGGCGGGGCGGCGACCCGCCAGGGCGGCCCGCTGTTGCGCATGGCGCAGGCTGCATGCGGGGCCGGCGCCTGCATGTGCAGCCGGCGACGCGGCGCGCGCGGCGCCCCGCCGCGCGGCCGCCGACCGGGCGCCGGTCCTTGTAATGATACGCAAAGAGGACTACTTGCTCGTCTTTCTTTGGTGTGTTGTCACAGTACAAGTATTAGATCATCAGCCCGCCGCGCGCGCGCAGGCCTTCCCGGGCACGTACTTCAAGTTCTCCACGTGCGAGCCGACGCGCGCGGGCGGCTCGGCGGTGCTGTACGTGGCGGTGGACCGCCTGGCGGTGCCGCTGACGCCGGCCGAGGCGGCCGCCGGCGCGGCGCGCGTGAACTACGCCATCCACGCGTTCACGCGGGTGCGCCGCGCCGGCGCGGAGCCACATGCGGCCACACTTGCATTCTGGGCTGGAGCGGGGTCCTGCCCACGCCCTGCGCGGCGCCGCGCGCGCCATCAGCGCCGCAGGCCCCTTACCTGCCACTGCTGTGCTCCAGTTGTCGTGGCGCTGTCGTGAGGCTGCACATGCTGCCAAGTGGCGCGCCAGCTGGCCAGCACGCTCTTGCGTCTCCTACCCTGTCCTACATGCCGTCATTTATAGCCTGCTGCCTGCATCATCGCCACGGCTGTGCTAGGCTCCCTCCCAGCACCCCCCACCCACCATTCGCACCCATGGTGAGGTCCTGACGCGGTGGCGTTGTGCAGTCTGCATGTCATCAGGGCCACGTTCGTGCTGTTGCAAGCCCCTGACTGACCCAGCTCATTGCTTTGAGTGAGCCCTGGGTTCAGGCAGCGCTTTGCGGCGCAGGTGCCGGTGGCGACCAACGAGACGACGGGCACGCCCGTGTACCGCCTGGTCGACGACACCGTCCTGGACCTGGAGAGCGGGCGCCTGTCGGTCAGCCTGCCGCGGCAGTACGTGACCAACAACCGCACGCTCGCGCGGGCGCGCCCCCACGCCCCGCCCTCGGGCCGCTATTTGCGCCGCTCGTGCTGCCGGTCACAGGGTTGGATGCGGCTCGCAGCGTGCGAGCATGCAGGGACTGGCTTGGAACAGCTTTTCCACCCCAACCTGCAAGCCAAACAATCTTGTAAACCGCCCAGCGCACGCCGTGCACTGTGGCTGAAGAGAGCGCGCGCACGCGCGCAGGAGCGGCTGCGGGACGTGGACAGCGGCCAGCCGGCGACGCTGCTGACGTACATCCCGGAGCGCGCGCTGGCCAACAGCTCGGCCGCGTACGGGCTGCAGTTCCGCCAGCTGCCCGTGCGCGGGCCCGCCCCCCGCGCCCTGACATGCTGCGGCTGGTATGCTGGGGCTGTCATGGCTCGCGCTGCGGGTGCCGGTGCTTGCCTGTGGCAGCTGCGCTTCACTGATGGTGGAGCCTTGGCCTCTTCTCTGCCATATGCTTTTACTCATCTGACATTAACTGCTGGCCAGGCTTATGCCAGCCTGCTGCTGCTGTCCCCGTCATCGCTCGCATGGACCTGAAGTACACAGAAACCTAGCCCGCGCCGGTCTGCTCTGCTGGGGCCTCTCCGCCGCCATACATTCCTGGAACATGCACATCAGCCGCCTCTGGCACCCAAGCGCGGCAGCCTGGGCAGCCCGCGAGCTCCATGCAATGCTGTGCCTCATGCCGCGTGAGTGCCGGGCCCTGATCTCATCCCATGATGCGCAGATGCTGAGCGGCAACTACACGGCCGCGCTCGCGCGCCTGTACTATGACGTCGCCTCGGCCGCGCTCGGCACGCGCAACTGCACGCCGGGGTGCGGCCCCTGGACCCGGTTGTGCCGCGCGCTGCGGCGTCCAGGCGGCGTGCCGGCCGCCTGCCGAGCCAGTCGGCCTCCCGCAGCCGGGCTGCACGCGGGCCCCCCCCGAGCCGCATGCGCCTGGGCAGGCGCTCGGGGCCCTGCCTGGCGGCAGAGCCTGCGCAGCCTGTGCGCGACGTGATGCAAGGTCCCTGCGGCAGATGAGGGCTTGGCACAGGGTGTGCGCGGGTTAGCATCGTGGCAAGCGGCGCGGCGGCGGCCGGGCCGCGAGCCATGCGCCGCCGGCCTGCTCGTGCACGGCCATCAAGCCTGCCGGGTGTGGTGCGGTAGCACATGAAGGGCGTATCTTGGCAGTGTGCTTGCTGGCGTCTGTCTGGAGCCAAGCCTGACAGCGCCAGCCCTTGGGCAGGTACCCGGGCCTGGGCGTGGTCGCGGACTACGTGCAGAGCGCGATGGGCGAGGTGCTGGCCGAGCTCATCGGCGTGCCACCCTACTTCCTGGCGCAGGCGCGCCGCGGTCGCCCTGCCTGCTCGCGCTCGAGCTTCTGCGGCGGCCCGTCGCCTGCGTGACGCGTGTGGTGCATGCGGGCATGCCGCCTTGTCTTGGCGTTATGGAGACATGTGAATTTGCTCTCCTGCGAGGGTGACGATGCATGCATATCTTTATCTTGCCAGTGAAAGGGGATGCAAGATCACCCAATAAAAGGTCAGAAGGCTTACTGTGAAGAGGGTAAAAAAGTTGAAAGTCCTGCAAATGATGCACTTACCATGTGAGAGTGCGGCGGCGCGCAGTACTTGGACGTGCCCCTGCGCGCGGAGTTTGTCACAGCGGCCGACACCACGGCCGGCCTGCGCGCGGGGTATGGGCAGTCGTGCATCGCCGAGCAGGGCGCCTTCTACCTGGTGCGCGGCCCCCTGCTCATAATCCATGCGGCCGGCCGGCCGCCCCATGTTCCCAGTCCGGCTTGCGGGTCCATGCAGGGCGCCATGCTGGCCTCTGCACATTGAGCATGGCTGCCCAAGCCTGTTCGGCCGAGTTTCACAGCCGTGCACAGGTGCGGGCGGCGCGAGCGCGGTGCGCCCGGGGGATGAGCGGCGGGCAAGTCTGCTGGACGACCCACCCGGGCGGTCATAGGTGTGAGCAACCCGGGGGCGCGCGCAGGCGAGCAAGGTGCTGCAGGCGGGCGGGTCGAACCTGCTGCCGACCATGGAGGACTGCTGCGCCGCGTGCTGGGCGCTGGAGGCGGGCGACGGCGCGGAGGCATGCAACACCTGGAACTTCTGCAACTCGCCGCTCGGCTGCGCGCGGCGCGGCGGCGCCAACCGCACCTGGCCCCTGGCGCGTGCCTTGCTCGCTCTCCACACTCGGGCATTCCGCGCGCACGCGCGCTGTGGCCCTGCGAGGTGATCTTTGCTCCTGCAGCGCTGGCAAAGGACCTGCCGGGCAGTGAGAGGTGTGCGCAGTCGGTGTATGCGGGGCGGCGCGGCGCGCGCCCTGCTGAGCGTGCGCCGCCCCGATGGCCCTGGCAGAGGCTCTCCTCTCTCCATCAAGCAGTCCGAAACGTGGCGGCCTTGACACCATGACAGAATTCAAAAGATTGTCTGCTGCTGTCCGTGCTCGCTTGCTGGTGGGTGATGAGCAGGCGGGCCGGCGGCCGCGCAGGGCTACTGCGAGCTGGGCTACTCACGCGCGGTCGCGATGCACATGCCTGTGGCCGCCTGGCGCGGCGCGGGCACGACGTTCGCGGCGGGCCGCACCACGGCGGTCGTGCCGCGCAACACCTCCAATGTGTTTGGGGCGCGCTATGTGGCCATCTGAGGCTGCATGCTGTGAAACCTGCGGTGTGTTGAGGCCGTGGCGTGGTTTTCAGACTAGAGCTAGGAATGTCATCGTGTGGTAGCTAGCGGGGCGGAGCGGGTGGCCGCGCACGGGCCCGTGGCCTCTGCCAGGGTTGACACGATGCGTTGTCGCATGGCGCGTTGGCGCAGGGTGTTTGCGAGAATAGGGGAGTTGCCAGGTGTTCCAATTTTTTTTGTCCGCTGACTTCTTGGGTTTGCAGGAGAGGGGTACGCTGTGTGTGTGGGAGGTTTGGCTGGGGTTGTGGCAGCCTGGCGGGTCATGCAGGAGCGAGTGTTCTCAAGCGAGGAGCGTGAGCTTTGCGACAGCGCTCAAGCGCTCACTGGTTTTTAGCCAAGCAGGAGAGCAGACGTGCACATGGTCGAAGTGATTGTTGCTGTGTTTGGACAGTGGTGTGCCAGACGGCACCGGTTGCCAATCTCACTTTCGTTTGGTTTGATGCTTGCTGGGAGGCAGTAGCCATGCGGTGGACCACGCTTGCATGGTTCGCAGTGCTTACAAGGGGTTATTGCTTGACGGTCCTGCTGCAGAATAGTGTCACAGCCTGGTTTCGGGCTCACTGCTTGTTGTCCGCATCAACTGTTACTGTACATACAAGCGTACGCATGTCCATCTTTGCTGCGCGACCTAGCACCTGCGGGATGCTTCTGCTCTCACCCTCAGAACAATAAACACCAGCCTGCCGCCAGTCCACATGTAAGTGCACCAGCAATGCAGGTCGCAAATGTGCATGCCCCACACGCACGCACGCTACACGCATGCAACAGCATTTGCAGCTGACCAGCTAAGGCTCCACACCCGGGCTACCAAACAAGGGCTACCAAGGACAGACCCCCTCTGTCAACCTTTACAACCGCACAGGCGCGCATCAGGCGCCGACCTCGATGCCCGCGGGGCCCGCGGCGGCGTCTGCCAGGCAGGGGAACCAATACAGGCGCTGGCCGCCGGGGCCCTGGTCGTCCACGAGCGCCAGGCCCTCCTTGAGCAGCGCCCACAGCGCCTCGACGGCGCGCTCCTCCCGCCAGCCCAGCTCCTGCGGGCGCAGGCCTCAGGGGTTTCTCCACTGCTTCCTTGTGCACCATGACATGACGCACCCGGCCCTGCCTGTTATCACCAGGTCTGTCATGCGCCCACGCCGTTGATCTCCACACCATAGTCCCTGTGCCACGGCATGCACAGCAAAGCGAATTCACGACCCCCCTTCCTCGCGCCGAAAGTGAGCAACCCATGAAGTGCTCGCCTTGTACGCACACGCATGGTGCGTATGCCTGGGCGCCGAGCATCGTGCGCACAGACAGGCAGCACTGCCGTGTGGCGTCCAGCCGCGTGACACGCATGCGCTTGGCGGCCTCCTGCCGCTCACGTCGGGCGCGCGCCTGCGTCAGTTGCGGCTTGGCCACGTGCCCTGTCGCCTGCGCCAGGCGCAGCACCGCGTTGGTGTCCATGCTGAGCTCGCCAGGCACGCTGCGCACCTGCCGCGCGCACAAACAGCATAGGGTTCAGGTAGGGTTCACAGCAGGCAACGGGCGCTGCTGATGGCAGGATTGCGTGCATGCCACCGCGCACTTCATCGCACTTCAACAGACACGCACTCTGGGCGCCCGCTTTGAATGTACAGTAAGACCCCTCTCAGCCTCAGGGCATCTCTACCATGCGACGGGACGGGCTGGCTCTGCCAGCAGGACGCAGCAGGACATGTACAAGCAAGGCATGGCTCATCATGCTCAGCGCACAGCCGCGGCTAGCCTTGGCCCCATCTCGCCTAATGCACTGTATGCTTCTCGCTCGCTGCCCCCCGCACCATGCGCCGGTCGCCCACGCGCACTATCGCAAACCCGCCGCCCAGCACGCCCAGCTTGGCGATCGCGCGCAGGATGTCGTCCTCGCTCACGGGGTCAGCGCGCGAGCCGCGCCGGCGCTGCGCACATGCACCACACGCGTGTCGGGCGGCCGTGTGTGGGCAGCGCGGGGGCGCCATGAGGCTGCTCCTGGCAAGAACACGAGCTGGACGGCTCCTTGAGGCCAGGTGCCGCCTCCGGCCTGCTGCAGAGCGCAGTGCAGCGACGGCGCTCGTGGCTGACACTGCGCTTGCGGCTGCGAGGGCAGGGCACGCCGGCCAGGATAATACAACACCGCCATCCAGCAGACTTGCCACACATTGGATTCCCCGCACTCTCGAGGGCCGGGCGTGGGCGCGCACGGACACATACTGCCGCAGCGCGCCCAGCTCCAGCATGCCGCCATTCAGCGCGCGCGTAGCGATGCAGGCCTCCACCACCTGCCGCCGGCGCGCATTCGCATGCTAGTGTAGCATAGGGTAGGGTAGGGATGGAAGCAGCTGCGGCACTTGGCAGCCTGCAGACATCCGCTCGCAGCGTTTACTGTGCGCATGCCCTGCATGGCCTGCAGCGTGCCTGCTGCCTGTGGGCAGCAGGCAAACGCGCGCCCTGGGCCGGGGGGCGCCCGCTGCTCATGGGCAGGAGGCCCGGCGGAGGCGCACGCCGGGCCGGGCGGCCGGCCGGGGCGGCCGCGCCTGCACGCCGAGCTCGTAGTAGAAGTCGCCGAAGCCCAGCAGCTGCGCCCAGGCGCCCTTGTTGGACGCGAGCGGGTCCACGCCCACGTTGGCGCACATGGCGTGGAAGTGCGCGCGGAATGCGGGGTCCCGCCGCACGTCCTCCCTGCGCGCCCCGCTTCGTTCATGCTGACCTGCAATGCGTCCCCTGCTCTCGGACTGCGCCGTAAGCAGCCAAAGTTGGCTATCACACGGCGGTCATTCAAAAAACCATTCTGCAGCGGCGCGCCGCGCCGGCTGTGGCGGCCGCGGCTCCTGCTTGCGGCGCGCTGTGGGGAGCGAGCCCGCGCGGCCCGCTGAGCCGGCCTGGGCCCTGCCTACGCTGAGGCAGACTTCGTCTCCTGCGTGAGGGCCTGGGGCGGGCGGCCGCAGCGCCGGGGTGGGTCGGCGGACGTCCTCGCAGTGCAAGTGGCAGTGCTGCCACAGTGATCTAGCTGGTGGCAAAATGGTTGTGGCCAGCACGAGGACACACACACGCACATACGCGCAGCAGCGCGTCTGTGCAGGCACTAGTATTGACAAGCCGCAAAACACAGAAGAAGATGCCAATGGGCACAATAAGCACGCCTGTGCTTCAGTGCAAAGCCTTCCAAGCCCTGCTTGAAGGCCGCCATCTGAGCGCGGACGTGCTCCAGCTTTGTGTCGGCCACCGTCTGCCCGAGCGCTTTGAAGTGGTCCTGCAACCCATTGGCGCGGCACTTGTCGAGCGCCATTGAGCAGCGGAGTGGCACGTGCTGTGAGGAGGCGGGTCTGCGGGAGTGCAGCGCGCACCCGGGCCTCCGCGCTGACCTTGAGGCCCTGGATGCCAGGCCGGCGCCGCATCGCAGCGCCGCGCCCTGGCAGGTGCTGTGTACTGAGGTGGGTGCCCTGCTAGCTTTGCTTTGCCACACAAGGATATTATGTTAGGCACAAATAACGCTGAACATGCTCAAGGTGACTCACAGCAGGCAGCGGAGACAACTGTGCCACAACGTGGTTGTAAGGGTGACCCAGAAGCTCACAGTATAATGCTTTTGTAGTCCTTGCGATACACGCTGCATGCAGTAGTGCTTGCAACAAGCAGCTGTTGCACTCGATTCTGATGTTGGAGAGGGTCAGGCCTCGGGTAGCAGCGGTCCGACCTTGTGTCCGCAGCTGCACAAGTATTTGATACAGCAAAGCCCATCCAGGCAGCACCTCCCGGAGGCACAATAAAAGATGGACGCCCGCAGCGCACGACGCATCGGCATCCTGTCCGGCCAGCTGACGGGCGCAGATGGCGGAATTGCTGCCCAGGTGCGCCCTGGAACGCTTTTCTGCTGGCGCGTTGTTGCTTAAGAGCCAACGGTGTATCAAGACCCCAAGCGCTCAGGCATGCGCGGCCAACACCACCCTTCGGTATGGCCGGGCATCCCCGGACGGCGCGCGCTTTGCGCGCCCGTGCGCGTCTGAGCAGGCAAGCAGCCCGTGCACGACCAAGCCGTAGCTTGCTGCTGCTTGGACGCCATGAGCGTGTGGCATCGTGATGCCACACATGCATCATCACTGCCAAGCCCAGCAACCCAACACTGTTCCTGCGTGACCCCGCTTTGTTGCTGCCTGCGCAGGCGGGCCTGGACTACCACAAGGAGGCTGCGCTGCAGCACGCCAGGCGGTCGCTTGCCCTCGCGGCGCGCGGGGACCCGCGCCTGGCGGTGCCCGACCCGCCGGCCTTTGCGCGCCCGGCGCTCGAGCGTCAGACGCTCGGGGACAAGCCTCCTAAGCGTGCCACGCGCACCGAAGCAACTGCGGACGCCGTCAAGGGGCGCATGGGGCGTGAGGTGGCCGTGAGCCGCACGCTGCGGCCGCCCGCGCCCGTGCGCGATGGCGGCTGGAAGCCCCGGGTGCGCTCAAGCCCCGCAGCAACCCGCAGGTCTTTTGCTGCTCACAACAAGCCTCTTCTAGTGTCCTGTGTGGGGACCTTGCGCTTGCTAGCGATGGGTGCATACGTGGCTATTTTATTCACCCAGCATTTTCTAGCCCCGGATGTGCCTCATGCCCTCTCGAGCACGTCACGTAGCCTGGTGCAGCTGCAGGCACCTCCAACAGGTGGGCAAGGTTGGAACGGGCACTTTGGAGGGAAGCCGCACACGTCATGCCAGCGGCGCTGCCGGGGCGCTGCCACGTGCCTTTCAGCTGCGCTCGTGCGTCTGGGTCGATGATGCGCCCAGCGCACGGGGGCAGGTACTGGCGAGCGAGAGCGCGCGCGCGTACTTCGTGTCAGTGGCGCTGCCGGGCGCGGAGCCGCGCAGCCTGCGCGTGCACCAGGCCGGCCGGCGGCTCACGGTGTCCGGCAGCCGCGGCCGCGCCGGCCGCGCCGACAAGGGCGCCGCGCGCTTCGCATTTGCCTGGGACCTGCCGGTGCGCGCGCGCGCGTCCAAGCCCCGCATGCCATACGCTGACCCTTAGCTGCACACCAGGGGCGTGCCAGCACGGCGGCTCGGCGCGCTCGACGCGCGCTGCCTGGCCAGGTGCTGCGCAGCAGGGTCTGACCGGGCGCCTTATACCCTGCACAGGCGGACGTCAACCCGGACGGTATGGCGGTCAACATGTACTACGGGTGTAGGGTAGGTAACAACTGGGGTGCTGCATAGCAGGGGCTGACCAGGAACCCTGGCCCCTGCGCAGGCCGACGTCAACCTGGACGCAATCGTGGCCAACGTCTACGACGGGGCCGACAGCGCGCGGCCGGCCGCCGGCGCCGCGCCGTGGCTCAACATCGCGCTGCTCAAGCACAAGGCTGGGGGCTGAGCCTGCTGGCAGCTGGCAGGGACCGCGCTCACCCCTTCCCGCAGTACACCATGCGCACCACGCATGCGCACTGCCAACCGCGGTGCTGCGCCCGTGCCTGGCGGTCACGGCTGTGCCTGTCGAGACAGCTGCATCATGGGTCTGCAGCAATCAGGCTGTATGCACCTGGCCATGTTTGGAGTGTAGCCAAGGTTTGCTCAACTAGCGGCTCTTCAACCGCTGAGGTCTGCCGGCAGCGTGTAAGCTAGCGGCGGCGCTACAGTGTATGTAAAGTAGCAGGAGGGTGTTGTAGCGTGTTGCAGGTGCATGATGGTGCACCAGGACAGACACTGTGCCATATATCTCTTTTACGTGTTTTTTTTTTCGTGGTGTATGCGCATGCATCACTGTCTTGAGCAGATCACGGGGCATGCCTATTAATCAACGATGTGGAACAGCAGACGCATGTCTCAAGGTTCTCTGTATTGTTTGAGTGCCAATCAATCGGACCCAAGCATGCTGAATCCCCGCTGCCAGACCCAGCAGACGAGGCAATGGAGCACCAGCCCTCACTGCTTTGGGATGACCAAAGGCCGCACAGTGCATGCAGCAGACATGTGAAGCCGCACCCCCCCCAGGTATTAAGCCTGTGAAGCCTGCCAACGGCTCACTGCAACATGCAGACTCGGCCGGGAAGCACACTCGGCCGGGAAGCACGAAGGTGCGCGGCTCGCCCACTTCGTGCCAAGGGGCACCAGCCACGGCCCCACAGCACCAGCCCCCGCGCCGCCCGCATTCGGCGCCACCGCCCGCGCACAGCGAACGCGCGGCTGGGACGCGGTCCCTGTCAGGCGCGCGCGGCGCGCACCGCATGCAGCGGCGAGCTCTCAGCGCCGGGCTGGCGTGAGCGGCACGCCGCCACCCGACGCTGGTAACATGCCGCTGCCCAACAGTCACGACACGACTTATTTCTTCTCGGCCAGGAAGCTCTCCAGGTACTCGACCTCCTTCTTGGAGCCGATGAAGAGCGGCACGCGCTGGTGCACCTTCTCCGGCATCACGTCCAGCACACGCCCGCGGCCGGTGGAGCCCACGCCGCCCGCCTGGCGCGCGCGGCCGGCGGAGCGGCGTCACGCGCGCGCGGCCGCCGGCCAGAGCGCGGCTGCGCCCGGCGCGTGCCGCGCGCGGCGCGCGCGGCCGCCGCGGGCCGCGGTGGCTGCTGGGCGCACTGCAGGAGCGGCGCGAGAGCGCGCGGGGCGCTGCGCTGGCGGGCGATCTCTGCGCGAGCTCGAAGGCGCTCCAAGCATGCATGTACCACCCGGGGGTGTGGGCGCGCGCCTGCTCGATGATCATGGACATCGGCGCGCACTCGTAGAGCAGGCGCAGCTTGCCGGTCGGGTTGCGCTCGTCGCCGGGGTAGCCGTAGATGCCGCCGTACAGCAGCGTGCGGTGGAAGTCGCCCACCAGCGAGCCGATGTACCTGCGCCCGTTGAGCTAGGGATGTAAGGTACATGGTATAGGGTAGATAGTGCAGGGTTTGGGCGAATGTGTTGTGGGGCGGTTCAGGCCCCGCGCCCGCGGGCTCTGGGTCCGTGTGCTGCTGCGCAGTCCTGGCGGCGTGAGGCAGTTCAGGGCTGGCGCCTGTGAGGCTCTGGGTCCATGTGCTGCGCGGTCTGGGCCAGGCGCTGAGCACGGCAGCAAGGCAGCAGCGCAGGTGGGACACCCAGTGCGAGCAGGCGGGGCTGCCCGCACATGCGCCAAGGGCGTCAGTGGGGCAGGCATCGTGCACTCCGCAGAGGGATCATCCAGGAGGGCAACCATGGGCCGCGCAGCGCGGCAAGGCAACCGACGACCGCGCAGCACGCTGCCGCGTGATCGTAGGGTCTCACTTCTAACCCTATGGGCGCGCGCCTGGCGCTGTATGGCTTGCCGCCCCACTTGCCGGCGTCCTTGAGCGAGTCCATGTACTCGCGCAGGCCGGGCTCCCAGCCCTGGTAATTGCCCTCGTTGAACGCGTAGATCTTGCCCTCGTGCGGCACCTGCGCTAGGGTAGGGTCAGGCGCCGCGCGCCGCGCCGCTTGACACTGGCGGCGCTGACGCGCACGCAAGCAGCCATGAGGCTGAAATCCGGCCCCATACCAATAGAGGATTGTCACGGAGAAGCTCTGCCAGACACTTAGCAGCCAGCCAGAGCTGGTCACCGGAGCCTCCAGCGCGCAGCAGCCGGCACGCAGCCTGCCCTCCTCGAAAAGTGATGAGCAGGCAAATTTGCGCTGGGAGCTGTCACCACCAAGCCGCAAGCAACAGACGGCCTGCGGTAGCTGCCTCTGCGGCCGCGCAAGGCTGCGCGGCCGCGCCTCGAGGTCCGGCTTCAACAGTACGACCCAGCTGTCTGACTAAAATACCAAGCTTGTTCCCACCGGGCCGCAGGCAGCACACGCCCCGGCGCGGCTGCGCAGCGCGCCTTGAGGTCCGGGTGCGACAGCACGAACTCGCCGATCTGGCTGTCGTACGTGAAGCCCCACACGCCGTGGCCGATGGTCAGCACGAGCACGGTGGAGCTGGAGTAGAGGCAGTAGCCGCTGGCCAGCAGGCTGCTGCCCGGCTGGCACACGTTGAGCACGCAGTTCTGCATCATCTTCTCCGGGTCGTCCATGTCCTAGCGCGGCGCCCCTTGTAGGGTTAAGGTAGGTGTGTGCTGCCAGGGGGAGAGCGTTGCTCTCGCACCAAAGGCATTATTTTCTCCGGGTTGTCCATGTCTTGGCGCGCAACCCTCATAGTTTTAGGTCTAGGGCAGGTGTGTGCTGCCAAGGGGCGCGTGGAGAGAGCATCGCTTCCACGCAAAAACCGCCTGCGCACTGCGTCGCATGCGCGCCCGGCGGTGCGCGCGCCCCGCAGGCCCGTCGCGCGCGCTGCACTCTCATAGACAGCTCACAGGCTATTGGGGCGCAAGCAGTTGCACCGCTGTGGTACTGAGACCTAACACTCCGTGTCACACACTCTCTGATCTCTTGCACAGAAGGCGCGGGACACGCATCGGGTCTAATGTGCCGGGCACAAGAGTGCAGGCGGGCACCTCGATCGCACACTCCTCGCTGGGCGCATAGATGCCGAAGATGGACCCGGTGGAGATGCCGGCGTCGATGTTGGACGAGCCGTCCAGCGGGTCAAAGACCACCACGTAGTTGCCTGCGCGCGCCCACCCCGCATCACCCGCCTGCGCGCACGCAGGCACGCCCAGCCGCACACCGCACGCGCACGCCGCTCTATCGCACACGCTATTGCGGCCGAGGAGCGAGCGGTCGCCCGCACACCGAGAGGCGCGGAAGCAGGCGGGGCCTGGCGGATGCACAAGGGTAGGGTTAGGGCAGGGTAGCGCCACGCCTGAGTACGTCTCCTCCACCGACACGGGCAGGTCCTCCTCCTCGGACGCGATGATGCCGGTGCGGCCGCTGTTGCGCAGCGCGTTGCAGAAAACCTCGTTGCTGACCACGTCCAGCTTCTTCTGATCCTCGCCCTGCGCGCCCCGCGCACAAGCTTTTTCTTCCCACGCGCCTCCTGGGCTGCTGCCGCACCAAGCTGCTGCAGCGCCGAGCGGCCATTCGAGGCCGGCAGTGAACGAGTTGCACATCTAGCTTCTTCGGTTCTCGCCCAGCGCGCGCGTAGGGCGGCCACCCGGGCTGCTGCCGCACCGAGCGGCCGTTCGGGAACGGCTGACTGAGCAAGAACGCTTGCATGTGGGGATGGGGCTGTGCTGGCCAGATGGGCACGTCATGCGGTTTTATGCCTGGTGCTCGCAGCAGGCCATACACGGCGGCCGCCGCTGGGCGGCCGCACCTGGATGTTGGCGGCGCCAGCCAGGCCGGTCAGGTTGGAGATGCCGGCGCGCGTGACCAGCGACGCGATCTGTTTGCACGCGACGGCGATGGAGCTGAGCACGATGGCCAGCTCGCCGTCGATCGTGCCCTTGATCTCCTCCTGCGCGGCAGCGCAGGCAGGGTCAGGGTCAGGGTCAGGGTCAAGGCAGGCACCCGTGCTCTCTGAGTCTGCCTGATCAGGTCCCAAGCGCACAGCTGTGTGCGTGGACAGGCGGCTGCCTCAGCAATGCGTCCTGGCAGCCCCTTGTCAGCCGTGTTTCAACAGCGTGCATTCAAGCTGCACGTCTTGAGAGAATAGTCCACGGTAGATTACGGCGCGTTCTGTGCGCTACAGCAGACCAGCCAGCGGGCAACGGGGGCGACTGGCTGCGGTTGCCACTCCAGGTTCCCCGTGTGGCTCCACAAAGCCTGCAAGCAACGGCAGGGCTGCCGAGAGGCGCGCTCAAGGCGATTCACGGTCTGGCGCTCACCGCAGCGCTCCGGCACAGCCAGGGCCAACAGCAAGGCCGAGCGCGCCTTGAAGAGGAAGGAGGTCAGCGTGACCATGTCATACTCGCTCGACTGCTGCGCGGGCGCGGCGGTCTTCTCCTCCACAGCCACTGCCTGCCACGCCCAGCCAACTGCCGGTTCGGTTCGCTAGACAGTGGTGCCGCCAGCATGTCTTGGAGATACAGGCTTTATAAGGCAAACAGCGATGCTGGGGTGGGCAACGCGGGCATGCGGCGGTGAAGTGGCACATCAATGATACCTGCGCACGGACGCTCCGCGAGGTGTGCGCGACGTGCGCAGAGGGCGCGCCACCCGCGCGGACGGTCTGCACCTGCACCAAGAAACAGCCTCCCTATGAGGCTGCACAGAGCTTGGATATGGTCGCATGCGTCCGCTGCCCCCAATGCCATGCTCTGCAGGCACCAACGCTTGCATCCAGGCACTGCAGTTTTGCTCCGTGACCTAGCGAGCAGGTTCGCACAACGCACCAGCGCCCGCGCCGCACGGCACGGAGCAGACGCAGCCCTGCTCGTCCGGCTGGCAGCCTTAGCGGCACCAGTGCTGCAGGAGGCCTGCAGCATTGTGGACACCATCGTGCAGCAGCAGCTCTCTCCTCTCCCCGCTCCTAGTTGGCGCTCTCTGCTCATCCACAGCCTTGCTCTGAAACCCCAACAAAGTACAGGGTTACGAGACCGCACTGGCGAGCGCATGCGGCACTGCCGCACTGCTTCCATTGCGCATAGTCCAGGTATGTCTGACGCGATGGACAAGCCGCTGTGGACTCTGTCTGCTGTGGAAACGGTTCGGCTTTTGAGGGATGGTCAGGTGAGGTGTTTGCGCTCTTGCCGGTGTTGTATGGGCGGGGTGGCGCCTCACATTGACACGCTATCCTCGCAGGTGACGCCGCTGCAGCTCATAGATGCTGCTGAGGCTCGCATACAGGTGAGGCTTTGCTTTCCGATGTGTCCTGAGCTGGACGGCGAGCCACTATTGCATTTGAACGCACTCGCATGTACTGCAGGAGACTGACGCTGTACTGAACGCTGTGCCCATACGCTGTTTTGAGCGGGCTCGTGCGAAAGCGCGAGAGCTCATGCAGCGGCCAGCCCCGACGGCGCCCGGCCCTGGCTACCTTTACGGTGAGACTTACTGCAGCAGCTGGTGTGCTTACAAACACAGTGCGAGGGTGCAGACAACAAGCGCGGCCTCATGCACGCGCAGGCCTGCCGATTGTTGTCAAGGACCTCACTTCGGTCAAGAGTGTGCGCTTTACTGAGGTGCGCTGGCGTGCAAAAACTCGGCTTGGCTGTCACAACCTGCACATATTGGGTACGGGTGAACCTGGTCAACCTGAGTACCATGCATGGCGCGTCTTTCTAGTGCAACATATTGAAATTCTGCAATCACTCTGAGTTCTTGTTGCCTCACGCATGCGGTGAGGTCTGTGTGTCACACTGCTGCCAGCAAAGGCGCCGTGCGGCTCCAGGGCTGTCCGGTGAGCCTGGGAGCCAGTGACGAGGGTCCAAACTTTGGTCTCCAAAGTCTCCAAGCACACAACAGGGCGGAACCGCGCAGGGCAGCCTCCTGTACAGAGACCGCATCGCGAGCTTTGACGACCCGATTGTCGAGGTGCTGGAGGTCAACGGCGCGCTGATCATCGGCAAGTCCAACACGCCGGAGTTCGGGGCGGGCGGCAACACGTTCAACGAGTGCGGGCCGCCGCCGTGCTGACATGGAGCTGGCATCATGTCCGCTGACAACAACAGCTGTTGAGTCCGCATGCGCATCACAAGCAGCAGATAGACGTCAAACACTTTGTTTGGCTGCGGGGGTTGCATTTAGCGCATGCATGCATGCAGATACCTTGCTGGACCCAATATCTGGCAACTGACTTCTTGCTGATACCGTATTGTGCAGCGGGATATGTCTGTGGGGGATGCCAGGAGCTGCTGTCATGTTGCCATGCTGTCCCCCACGCCCTGTGCAGGTGCAAGTCTGGATGTCGTCAGGAGCAGTGGGCAGCATGCCTAGCGTGCGTGTTCAAGCAGCTGACTCGAGCCAGGTGGCGTCTGCAAGAGCTCCTCTGCATGAGGGCGGTGGTGCCAGCCAGGGACATGACCAGGGCTGCAGGGTGTTTGGCGCGACGCGCAACCCCTGGGACACGCGCAAGACCGCTGGCGGGTCCTCAGGTGGCTCCGCGGCTGCGCTCGCGGCCGGGCAGGCGCGCGCGGGCCCTCTCACGGCAGCTTGTGCACTGCTGCACTCCCGCTCGCCCCCTGCAACATGGCTCACGCTGTCATGCTGTCAGCGCCCTCGCGGCTTACGTACTTTGCCACAAGCCTGTGCCATGTGTTCAGCGCCGGTCACATGCCGAACCCCCGACGAGCATCACCCCACCCTGCCCGTTCTTGCAACGCACTGAGTGCCGCCCTGCTCGGCGGCAGGCCTGGCTGGCGACCGGCTCGGACCTGGGCGGCTCGCTGCGCATCCCTGCCTCCTTCTGCGGCGTGGTCGGCATGCGGCCCTCGCCGGGCGTGGTGCCGGAGCGCCGCGCGGGCCCGGCCGCGGCCGCAGCCGGCGACAGCGGCGTGCACCTGCTCAGCGGCCCCATGGCGCGATGCGTGGCGGACCTCGCGCTCGCGCTGGACGCCAGCAGAGACCCGCAGTCGTGCCCGCCGCCGGCGCGTTCGTTCGCGGCGGCCGCGGCCGTGGGTGTGGCGCTAGGGTCCCGGGACGACCTGCGGCCCGCCCAGTCTGCGCCCGCGCACGCGCTGGGCGCGGTGACAGGGGTGCCAGGGCACCCCATCACATGCTCGACGCCCGACGAGGCCTGTGCCGCGCCGGCGCCGCCGCCCGGCCGCGGCCGCGGCCGCCGCTGGCGCGTCGCCTTCACGCCCGACCTGGGCGGCATTGCGCCGGTGGAGCCGGAGACGGCCGCGCTGTGCCGCGCCGCGGCCGAGCGCTTCCGCGAGCTGGGCGCGGAGCTGGTCGACGCCTGCCCGGACCTGCACGACGCTGCTGCCACATTCCAGGCGCGCAATGATTAGGGTATTATACACTATGCCCTGTACCACGTACCCTATGCCGCCTGGGCGCGCGCTTGACTGCAGTGCGCACTGGCCTTGGTGCCTCAGTGCCACAGCATGGCGTTGCTCACGGGCGGGCGGACGACGAGTGCGGGGGCCCGACGCGCCCGGCGCTGCGGCAGACGCTGCGCGCGGCGCGGTTTGCGGACGCCGCGCCGCTGCTGGAGGCGCGTAACCTGATCAAGCCCGAGCTGGTGTGGCAGATTGAGGCGGGCCTGCGGCAGACGGGCGCCGAGGTCAGCGCCCGCCATGGCTCCTGTCATAATTGCCACCAGGGTCATGCAGCTAAGTGGCTTTCCTGGATGCCACGGCTTCGACCTCACGCGCACTACAAAAGAGGTCACGTCGTGCGTGCTGCTTAGCCAGCGTCTCCTTTGGAACCGCAGCACACAGGGCTAGGCCGTGGCCGGGTGGTTGTGTGCGGTGGACCATGTCATGCCCTCTCAGCGTGTGCGGCACGGTCAGGTAGGACGGTCATCCCTGTGTCAGCAGGCGCATGCAGGCAGCGCATCGGTCGCGCGCGCAGGTGGCCGCCGCGACGGCGGCGCAGGCGGCGCTGGTCGCGCGCGTGCGCGCCTTCTTTGACGCGCACGACCTGCTGCTCTGCCCGGCCTGCATGGCGGCGCCCTTTGACGTGGACGTCAGGCGCGCCCGCCACCCCGGGGGCTCGCCGACCCCGTGCCACGACCTGCTGCTCTGCCCGGTGGGGCTTTGCCGCCCCCGTATCTGATCGCGAGGGGGGTGACCTGCCGCGGCAGCGCCAACCTTCATGAGCTTCCTGTGTTGACCAGGCGAAACAGGCATGCACTTCAGGGAGAAAGCAGGTACCAGCACGGTGAGCTAATGCTCAGGTTGGCTGCTTGCAGACCAGCGCGGCTGTCCCAGCGAGCGCGCTGCGCTGGCCCTCGACGCAGGTGGCTGGCGGAGGTGGGCGGCGTGCGCTTCAGCAACTACTCCGAGTGGCTGCTCATGGCGTCGGCGTGGTCGCCCGCGCCGGTGCCGGCGCTGGCGCTGCCGGTCGGCCGCACGGCGGCCGGGCTGCCCGTGGGCCTGCAGCTTGTCGGGCCGCCGGGCGGCGACGCCGCCGTCGTCGAGCTCGCCGCCGCGCTGGAGTGCTGTCTGAGCCAAGGTTGCCCTGGCGGGGAGCTGGAGGTGCCGCTGAGGACGCCGCGGGTGCTGCACTGATGCTCCGCATGCTGGGAGTCTGCCCATGCACGCAGTGATCGTGGGTACTACCTGTACAGTCCGGGTTGCTGCTGCCATACGCTGGAGGAGTGTGGCTGGGTGTGAAGGCCGACCGGAGAACCAGGGTCGCCATGCAAGGTCAGGATAGGAGCGTATGTAACACTGCCGCATAGCTCGGCCGCGCGATGCTCCTCAGCATGCAGCGCATCAAACACACCTGATGAAAGTGGTACAAGCGACAGCAAAAGGGCGAGCCAGAACAAGACGAGCAAGCAGACAGCAAGTACAAGCCAGCCAAAAATGCACCTGGACGCCCAATGAACGATGATGAGCAGTGGCGTGTCTGACGGAGCGGAAAACAGTGAAGCAGCACCCTCCCAAACATAAACGCTGCCTGCAGCCAAGGTCTACTCGGCACCCCAGGCCCTGATCTGCACCCCAGTCCCAACCTACTTAAAGCGGTCCCAACCTACTTAAAGCGGCAAGCCTGCCCCTCTCGCAAAATGCCTACTCTGACTCTGAAGCAAAATCTGCCAATCAAGTTCAGCAGCCCAGTGACTTGTCGCTCAGCGCTGGCTGGCTGTTCCGCGTGTGCCCTGCCGAGCATGCAACCTCATGCACCTACCTCAGCAATGCTAGGCACATGCTCGCCAGTCCTGCGACAATGCTCTCAGGCTGTAGCACCACCCCCATCCCACGCGTGGACGAGAATGGGTACGGGCGGGTCAGGCAGCTCCGGCAGAGCGGAGCGGCGCGCCGCCCGGCGGGCAGCATGTGCTGCCGCGCAGGGCCCGCGCGGCACCAGCCCCTCCTCTCAATGGTGCCACGCACGGCGCTTCGTCAGGCGCCAGCAAAGAGATCCTGCAAGCTGCAGCCGCTGCCGCATAAAGCGCGCGGACGAGCTGCCAAGGTCTGATGGAGACTCGGCAAAGGCAAGCCTGCGTGTCGCACTGCCGCTCACACCACGCAGTTCGACGCCAGGCGCTGGCGGAACCAGGCGGCGTCGGCGCAGCACGCAGCTTCGGCTGGCTCGCGGTGACCCCACTGTGGCCCGGAGGGTCCCCACTTCGTGCCCGGCTGGTCCTTGTGCGCCAGCAGCGCGGCCGCTGTGGCCGCTGCCTCGCACAGGGGCGGCTCCGTGGCAGGGCCGCTCGGCGAGATGTAGGTGGACGCCGGGCTGGAGAGCGAGCGCCGCCATGGCAACACCGAGCGCGGCGTGTCCGGGGACGCGGCCTTCGGCGGCCTGGCGGCGTCGAGCAGGTGCGCGTGCCGCCGCCGCGCGCCGTCGGCCAGGCCGGCCACAAAGCGCAGGCAGGCCGGCGCGCAACGGTCCAGCACCGCGGCCCGGTCGCGGTCGTCCTGCGAAGGCATCTGCACAGTCACACTCCAGAAAATAACAAGCTTACATGCTGCCAGCACCTGCGTCACTTGCACAGCCCGAGCAGACAATCCACTTGCGCGACGACAGCCCCTGCTCCGCCCTACCAGGAAGCCGGCACATGGGGCGCACCGGGCGCACGACGTACAGCGGCAGCAGCGTCTCAGACAGGAACGCCCACCAGCGGTGGTAGTCGCGCAGCGCAAAGTCGCGCAGGTCGGCGCGCAGCACGAGCACCGTGCCGCCCACGCTGTGCGGCGGCGTGCCGGTCGCGGGCGCGGCCAGCAGGTAGGTCGCCGCTGCGCGCAGCCCCAAGCGGCCTCAGCACCTCGCTGTCAGGCAAAGGCAGGGCGCCACACGCTGCCTGACCAAAGGCGCTGGGCCACATCTCAGGGCACGGTGCATGAGGGAGCGTCGTCACCGGCACGTGTGCACGCACAGCGCCGTGTGCAGTGCTAACGAACCTTTGTTTGGCTGACGCAGGTCCTCGCCGAGGGGCACCATCACCAGCGGCAGCCCGAGCACGGCCGGCAGAGCGCAGCGCGTCGCGCTGGCGGCCGCCAGGTGCTCCACAGCCTCCTCGCAGCTCAGCACCACCTGCAGGCGCAGAGTGCTTGAAGGCGAGGGCGCCATGACCCAGTGCGGTAGCTACAGGGGTCACCACATGGTAGTGGCATCCCGCAGCCGCCGGGCAGAGGGGCTAACAAGGGGCACACTGCAACGCAGCGCTGAGTTGCACTGCAGGGGGCCAGTGCGCGCAAGTTCCCGCCGGCCGCGGCCAGTCTGACTCACCTGCAGCGTGCGCGCTTTGCTGCGGTTGTGCCCCAGCACCACCGCCAGCACGGACGGCGTGGCGGCCATAGCGTGTGCTGACGGCGGCGGTGCTGAACTTCACGCCTGGGAGGATGTCACCTCGCGCGGTGTGCAGGGTGCCCTAGCGCGCATGATCAGGCAAGCCGTCTATCATGCCGCTGCAGCTGCACGCACGAGGCGCGTGCTGCATGACACCTCAGCTGCACTCTCTTCCCGCACGCGCTAGGAGGCAGAGGCGTCAGGCCCGTGCGTGCGCAGCGAGGAAGAACACGCGCAAGCAGCAGCTGAGCCAAGCGGACGTGATAGAAGGCCACGGCGCAAGGCTACCGCCGACTCTCCTGCAGCTGCTAAGCGCACGTGCAGAGGTGCAGATACAGCATGCAGATCTTTCCCCTAGTGTCCCACTGCAGCGGCTCGTGTTGCGTGTGACAGATCACTCTGTTCACCCGTGAACTAAGAGGAACTGAGAGGAACTGAGAGATCCAGACAACCTGCGGATCGAAATGAAGCGTCAGCTTTTGAGTTGAGTAGTCTGCAGATAGAAAAAACCCAACCGCACTGCACAGCTGGTCTTAAGTTCCTGCGGCTTCTGCAAATGGCAAAAGCAGATTGACCAGCACTTCAAAGCACACACACCCACATGCCCTGTCAATTCACTTAAGGCTTATTTTGACCGTGCACACTGATCCGGCACGTTACATAGCTTAGGAGTCCACTGTTCTCATGCTACCCTGCACAACAACTCTCCTGCACAATAACGCATGCTATGTGATTGCCAGGTCACGTCTACAGCATGCATTAAGCAATCAGTACATGACCTTTGCAGTGAGCACCACAGTTGCTTGTCAACTTACCACACGAGGCGACTACGCAGCACACACTTTGAGCATCAGTCCCAACAAAAGAAGACTGTCTCGATGCTACTGCTGATGTACACATGGTGTCTGAACTCCAGCAGACACCCTCATCTAATGCTTCCTCTCACGCTCCACCAAAATTGCCTTATGCTATTGTCCACGCCTCTAATGCGCGCTTACACTACTTAAGCGGACCATACGTCCAACGTGCGCTCACACTACACAAGCCGAAGTGGCTCCCACCAAAACTGCCCTAACTTGCCGGCACTGCTACAGCCGCGGGCCTGGTTGAAGAGCCGCGGCACACACGTAGGGCGCAACGCGCCTGTCCGGGGTCAGGCTCCCGCGCGCAAGCACGGACGCCGCGCCCGCGGCGCTCACACCTTCAGCGTGCGCTCAAAGTCCTCGATGCTCTTAAACAGCTCCGAGAAGTTGCCCTTGCCGAAGCCGCCGCAGCCGCCGGCCTGCTCGACGACCGGCGCGCCGCGCGCGTCGCGCGCGAGCTGGCCAGACGCGTCGCGCAGCTCGTGCTCGCAGCCAATGCGCTGGATGATCTCCACAAACACGGTCGGCCGGTCCGACAGCGGCTTGGTGAAGATCTGCAGCAGGACGCCCTGCATGGCGGAACGCCATGCTCGCAGCATGCCTTTTCCAGTATGCGCTGCGACAGCACCAGCAGCAGCAGCGCGTCCTTCTGTACAGCAAACCCTCAAGCACTTTCTGTATAGGTGGGTACGGCGGCATGGCAGCCAAAATGCTAGGCACGGAATCCTTCATACATCTCGTTTACAGCGATAGCAGGCAGCTCGCGGGCGCGCTCGGCGTGTGAGACATGCAACTGCCCCTTGTACACACACAGGCGCACTCAACAAATTATATAACAGACACATTGAACAGATCTACACAACCGCCAACCTGGACGCACACACTCGCACACCCTTTGCAGTGCCAAGAGGTGCAGAGGCCCGGGCGCGCCTGGTCGTCCCTGTCGACCAGGATGCCCAGCTCCTCCGCCGCCACATACTGCGCCGCGCTCAGCGCATCGCCGACCTTCTCATGCAGCCTCCTGCGCGGACACGCAGGCACACGCCATCACTCCCCGTATCAAGCGCCATGTCAGGAGTAAATTTAGTCCATATGAGGTGTCCTGGCTGCGTGCAGGCCAGCAGCACGTCGCGGGTGTCTTGTAGCTGGAGCTCTTGCACACCATCTGCCACACCCTTTGCAGCACACGCTTGATCACCTGCAACAGCCTCCAGACCCAGAAAGGCAGTCATTACCTAAGCAGACAGCCTACTGCACAGCATCCGCCACACAATCAGGCCCCTTTTCCGGAACACGCACCGGTAATAGTCTGGCGACGCGCGCGGCATAAAGTCAAAGCCGCCCTGGTCGGTGCGCACGCGCATCTCGCGCAGCGTGGCAAATATGTCGTCCGTCTTCAGCGCCAGATGCTGCAGACCCGGGCCGCCGTTCTGCTCCAGGTATGTCTGTGCGCGCCGCAGCAATGAGCCTGCTGCACTTGGGCGACAACAAGGCGCTGGCACATGCATGGCGCCCTCATGGGCAGCTACCACCTCATGACGCTGCTGCACCTGCTGGCAGAGATTTCCTTTGCATGTGCTCTGCCAGCACATGTGCACCACACGTCAAAGCTGACTAGGCAGTGCGCACCTTCTCACACACTGCCCTCGGTTCTAAGAGTACCCCCTCCTCTCCAAGTCATTGCAAGCTGCCCGCGGTGCCTCAGGGCCACATGCGCTCTTGACGCGCCGCACCTGAATCTGGGACTTGCGCCGCGTGCCAAACGTCGGCTCATTGAGCGGCAGGAGCACCATCTCGTTGTTGGATGCCAGCACCATGCTGTTCAGCCCTGAGTCCAGCGTGCCAATGTCCTACACGCGCGGCAAGAGATGCTGGCACTGCCGTGCATGCCTATCATCCAGCCGCAACCAGAAGAATGTGCCCATGTGAAGAGCATGCATGCATGCACATATGCGCGGCAAGATTGCCCTCGCCTGCACTTGATTTGCACGCTGGCCATGATGCGCTGCGCTGCGCAAAGGTGAGAACACAGGCCATGATGCGCTGCGCTGCGCAAGTGAGGACATAGGTCAGCATGCGCCGCGCAAAGCCGACAACATGTTATGCACCATGCAAAGCCGCAAGGATGGTGTGTGCGAGAGGACAGCGCGGCGCGCCTCGGCAGTAAACTCGGCAAAGTCGTGGAAGCCGGTGAACTGCGCAATGTAGTCCGCGACCTCCAGCAGCCGCGGCACGTTGCCGACCGCGTGGTCCAGCCGCTGCAGGCCGTAGCTGCGCCCCGCGCCGCCCTCTACCGCCGCGTAGCCAGCCAGGAAGGGGCCCTGCAGCGGCGCATGCCCTATGAAATATTACCTACTTTTCCCAGAAAAAGCTGGTCCTGTGTGATTAGACAAGCAGCGCCAGCACGCCACCTGGCTACGCCTGATGCAGCTTGCAAACATACTGCAGCACGACGCTCGTTCCCACCGCAGCGGCAGGAGTCATACATGTGGAGTCATACATGTTTCAAGCAAAGCACCAGCATTACACGGATCGCTTTCCAGTAGGCATCCGTGTAAAACTCACAAGGCGCCCGGCCGCGCCTGGAACGAGCCGCTGACAAAGCGCAGCACGACGTCGCCGTACAGCGCCACCTCGGCGACCGTCTGCGACGTGTGGCTGGCCGCGTCATGCAGCAGCTGCGGCGCCAGGGCGCCGCGCGCGCCGTTGGCCACGGCGATCTCGTACGCCGCCCGCGCGTCCTCCACAAGCACGCCTGCGCAGCGAGGATGGCCTCACCATACAGTTGGCGCGCCTGCAGAAATGAAAGCGCGTGCAGCTTGTGACCCTGACAGCCCAGCACACGGCTAGCGACAGTCAACGAAACTTGTTGCAGACCCAGGAGCCACACCGACAGCGCGCACGCCCAGGCCGTGCGCCGCCAGAAACTCGTGCGCGGCGCCTGGGTCAAACCACCGCCCTGGCACGGCAGCCGCGGCGGCAGCGTCTTTGGTTGCTGACGCGTCCCGGACCAGCGGCGCGGTGAAGCTGAACACCTGTAGCACACGTGCGCACTATCAGCAGCACAGGACCAGTGCGGGACACCCATGCGATAGTAACAGCATTAACGAGTGTGCAGGGGCCATGGTGGTCAGGAGCGTGACAGCGCAGACCTGCACAGGAATTCCTTAGCAACTACAACTTCCTAAGCAACACGGGATCACACGCTGCAACACACAGTCTGCACACAGCTGGTCAGCAGTGCGACACCAGGCTGGCCACAGCAGGCCGTGCGTCTTAAAGAAGTTGCAATGACTCCCACACGCACCACAAGCTGCTTACGGCTGCAGAAGGCTACTACCACAACTGGTGCATGGCGAGTGCAAGCAGTAAAAGCGCACCAAGTCGTTGGACTGCAGCACGTAGCTGGCAAACACGCTGTTGCCGGTCGACAGGTCAGATTTGGCGACAACGCGCATGCCCAGGCCCCAGCTAAATCTGCAGGCGGCTTCCAGTCAGCGGTGTGAGTACAGAGCAGTGCTCTACGCTTGCTCAGGCCAGCGCAGCTTCGCTCATGACTCAGACTGGCTGCTGACGCGGCGTGCGCACGCACCTCTTGTGCGTGCTGGTCGCGTCTGCACACCACCAGTCAATATGGTGGAACTTCAGCACCTGGCGGGGCGCAGCAGGTGTGTGAGTCCACAACCTCTGAGCGCCAAGAGTCCTGCAACTAGTACGAAACCAGGTGCAGCGCACTTTGAACCTGTCCGTGAGTGGATTTGACCGCTTGAAGTTGTCGTAGCCCACGAACTGCCGGCCAGAGCGCGGCTCCGGACAGGCACCCATCTCGCCTCACGTCTGCAAGTCCTATACAGGCGTGGCCGCTCCTCTCCTCTCTCTCTCTTTTCTTTTTTACAAAAGAAAGAACAGAGAGAGGTGTTATTTTCTGAAGAACAGCAAGCCGCTTGCTGAGCCAGCGATGCCCAGCAACCCTCATGCAGGGTAACGCCATGCAGAGCACTTTGAAGCAGGCGATGTGCTGTTAACATTACATAATTCATATGCAGAGTATGGATTAAATTCCAGACTCCGGGATTACACCATGACCGTTTGTCTGTACGTGTTGTTGGATGTTTATTGCCTGCCTGCCCTCGCAAACATAGAGACATGCAGGCACATAAGTAATATACAGCTCTATCTATGCAACATGCGGCCCAGAAATTGCACGTATGCATTCTGCCTAGCCCAGTGATGTGAGGGCGCTGACACCCCCGCTGAGCGCGGCCGAGGTCGTTGCCGGCAGCGTCGACACAGCGCTCGCAGCGCTTGATGCCCCGGCAGAGGCCGCGTCCAGTGCGCTTGCCGCGGCACCTGGGAGCAGGCTGAGGGCGCCGCCGACGCCGCTGGCAGCGCTGCTGGCGGTGGTGGACGCTGCGTTCGTGAGGGTGCTCAGGGTGGGCAGATTTTGGCCCGTGGCCTCTGCGCGCCGGAAGCGAGCATGAGCTGCAGGTGTGCACCGCATGCAGACATGCAGGCTGGTGAACTGTCGGGGGCATGCCTGCTGCGAAACAACCCCGAGCAGGGCGTGCCTGTGAACGATGTTCCCGCATTGGCGGCCGTGTTCGCTAGTGAAACCTTGTTCTCGTTGATCACGCTGTTGAGGGCGTTGGCGGTCGGCGTGTGGGGCCTGGCAGGCGTCAGAAACATGTTGTCGTTGTCGGTCTCCGTGGTGGCCGGGCAGCTGTCCGCACAGACCTGCGCAGCCATCAAGAGCGCGCTCGTCAGATTAGATAGGTGTTCTAAAGTGCGAATCCGGCCCCTGTCTCCGCACAGTACGTCCGCGCAATACATTGCGGCTCGCATGCTTGCACAACAGGGCATCATGCTGTGGGCAAGTGTGCGCTCGCGAAGCGCATGTGCCACTACTCAGCATGAGCAGCTTAGCGGCGCGGGCAGGCGCCCGCCCACACCTGGCAGTAGATGGAGCCCGGCCCCGAAGTCGCCGTCGCGGTGCTGGAGGCGGCCGTGGCGTTCGCAGCTCCGTTGACAGGCGCCTGCAACAGGCCGCGGCCGAATGCGCTCTGTCCGCACAGAGCAAGCACAGCAAGCACGGCGAAGCTGATGGCAGTGCAGGCCATGTTGCTGAGGCGTGCTACTGAGGTCAGACTGGTCCGATCCCGTACGACTAGCCTGGGACTGTTTTGCTTTCCCTTCTTAGGCTGAACCTTGTACTGTGGCACACCCTAGCCCCCACAGAGCTCAGGCAGGGCATGAGGCGAACCTGGGACAAGGCCCTGCATTCTAGGGTGTGTGAGCCAGGTGAGTGGTGCTTGGTGCACCTGCTGGCATGACACCGTGTACCTGTGCGTGGCACACGGATGCAGTTCTGCGCCCGCATGGCATCCTTTCATTCATGTTGACTTTGTGGACGCCATGCAGAGTTAATTGCGCGTGTCTGAATGTACTTTTGTTCATATCAAGGACGTAGAGCACCGAGAGGGCTGCAAGTGCAGTTAAGTTTGCGCGCCAGGGTCGAAAAATACAGGCACGTTCCTTTCCATGGCGACATAGGAGAGCATCAGCTACGGGAGACTCCTGCACACATGACTAGGCTGATGCCTCGCATGGTGCTGATTGCGCCCATGTCGAAGGAGCGGCAGCAAGTCTGCACTATGGGCGACGTGAGCATGCAGGCATGCTGGCTCTGTCTCCTAACTCCATACAGTACAGTGCCCCCAGCTCCCACATCATACAAGCTCTAACTTGTTGACGTGGCATGCAGCCACAAACTCCTGACGCCCAGCACAGTTGCAGTCCTTCCATGCATCAGGCGCCCCTGCTACTTGACGGCCCCATAGCTATCTGGGCCAGGCCCCATCAGCTATACACAGCTCTGCCCCCGCCGCACGAGCATGCGCCGCACTACCCGACAGTTACAGCCACGCACCGAGCTTCACTTGGCCCTGCCATGCAGTCACTCCGGCAACCCCTGACCCCCCCGCCTCCTGGACGCCAGTGCCGCCGCTGGTGCGGGAGCACCGGCATTTGCCACAGCACTCCCGCGGGAGCCCCACCGCGCTTCGGGCGCACTCGCAAGAACGTCGTGCGGCCCGCCTGATGCCTCGGCAAGTGACAGAGCGGCAGCGGCCGAGGCAGCCCCCGGCGTCGCACCGCTGGCAGGCGGCGCTGCATCGTCCGCGCCACGCCCGCCGCCCGGTACGCCGACCAGGTTCAGGGTTGGCAGTGCAGGGCTGGGCGCGGCCATGAAGGGGAGGACCGGATCCGCGGCGACGATTGCGGCACCGGTGAACTGGGCGACTAGCGGCGCCACGCAGCGCGACAGAATCTCCAGGCCGGGCGCGTGCGGGTGCAGGCCGTCCTTCAAGAGAGCCTACGCGCGCGCCGGGCTCAGCGCCCTGGGCGAACAGCGGCGCCCCAGCGCAGCATTCCCCATGTCTGGCGTGTGCCAGTGATGCTGTTGGAGAAATTGCGCAAGCGCACGCCGAAGCGAGCACCAAGGCAAATACCACAGTGACCCATATTTGCACATGTTTATTGTGAGGCTGTGCAACCGCTTCGAAACAGTGTTGTTACAGTGTCGGGAGCCGTGGGCAATGTTGCTTTGCGCTTGAGCATACCTTGACGATGCCAACACCATCCGGGTTGACAAAGCGCTCCCCGCAGTCCATGTAGTGGATCATTGGGTCGGCCGCCGAAAAGCGCTGCAATGTCCGGCATTAACCCCAAGATGAACCTCAAGATTGCATAGGTGCGCGTTACGTTCAAGCCAGTGTTGCCTGACGTCATCACAACATTGACTGACAGCAGAGTGCAGCTGCGGCATCCCCTTTTAAGCATCTCTTGAGGACCGGCTCGGTGCATAACAGCAGGACGCCAGCGCCTTGGCCACACCCTGTCCTCTACTGCGCACCACCCAACGTGGAAAAGTGGCTGCGCGCGCTGCCTGCAGCAGGGGCATGCCTCATACTGCGCATTGAGCGCAGCGATGGCGGCCGTGAAGCGGTTGGGCCAGGTGAACATGTCGCGGCCGGCGAGCGTCGCGCCGCGCGGCAGCACGCCTTGCAGGACCACATGGGTGCCGGGCAGCGCTGCGCGGATGGCCTGCAGCATCCCCCACGCCCTGCCGGGCGCCATGCGTGGTCGTGACTGGGGCCTGACAGGGCACCAGCGAGGCGTCGCAGTCCGCCTGGACGGTGCAAGGCCTGTAGGCCGTGAGGCCTGAGGTGCTGCAATATCGGCAGCACAGAGCCACATGCTCCTGCAGCGGCATGCAGGCCCTACCAGGCGGCGACCTGACAGCATGGCACGGGATGGTCGCCCCTCCACAGCGCTCCCGCACCGTTGCGTCTGGGACCAGCCAGCTAGCGCATGCTCGCACGGGGCGCGGGGCGGACCTGTCAGCAATGGGTCCGCGGGCAGCAGCGACCAGGTCCGCCTCTGTTGCGGTCTCGCAGTCAGCCGCAGCGCCAAGGTCATTGGTGCCTACGCATACAACTCACAATCAGAGGGATCATCCACGCATCCGGCGGACGCCTAATGATGGTCATGCCCAGCGCCGCTCACACATGGCCAATGCCAGCGCATGCTGTCATTTGCGCTCGCAGGATGTTTGTTGGTCCGCGAGGTGCCATTCCCAGCCATGTAGCGGAGCAGCGCTGCAAGTGCTGCGGCGACAGATGCTGCCGCATGAGGTGCGTGGCGCGCACCGATGAGCACCACCACGGCTCCCGGCGGGTTGACGGCGGGCAGCTCGCCGTTCAGCAGGCGCCACCACAGGTGCCCGATCTGGTCGCCTGCGCTGTGCCGCCAGTGTGTTGGCCCCGGCGCGAGCACATGCATGTGGGGTCAGGAGCGCTGCGGGACCATGGTTTCAGCCTGCAGCGTGGTCAGGCGGTTCTGGGGCCTCAGACAAGACATTGTGCTGGCCTTGGGATGGGTTGGCAGCCAGCAGGCGGGCGTGTTGCAGGCTGGCGACCATGCAGGGGCGCGCCAGAGATGGCGGCGACCGCCGCGCGGTACCTGAAGCCGAAGTTGCGCTTCCACACGGCGACGTCGGCCGCCATGTCGGGGCTGACGTCGGAGCCGTTGTTGTTCTGCATTTCCGGCAGCCCACCGCTAGTGCCCATGAAGTGCTCTGTGATGCTGTCGCCTGCGCCGTGCAGGCAATGTAGCTCAACAATTTGGTGTTCCACAGGTCAATCACAGCTTGAGATGCCCCACCGGTGCAAATAGCTTCTTTGGTGCACCCAGAGGCCTGGAAGCGAGCCTTCTTGCGCGATGCAGAGAGCCATGCAGGCAAAAGTCATCTAGGTGTGCAGGGCAAGCTCACAACATGCACATCTGTCATGAAAGCAGATAATGCAGTGCCGAGACACCGCGCACCATAGAAGATGACCTGTAGCCCAGTGGTGTCGGCCTTCGTCCCATGTGCACACAGTCAGCACGCGCGCTGAGGCAGGACAGAGGAGACTCCCCCGGCATGCGTGCTTACGGAGACGAGCCAGTGACCGTGAAGCAACAGGCGGATCCTGCTCATGCAAGAGCACAGTCCATGGCTGCACTTGGTCACTGATACAGGCAAGAGAGCACTTGCGCATGGCGTATCACATGCATACAAGCCATACATACAAATGCTTGGATGCATCTTATCAGCTACAGGCCGGAGGAGTACATAGAAAGCACAGGAAGTTAGGGTTAGCAGCACACTGAGCCCTGTGCAGACAGGCATACACACTGAGCCTCAAGAGGCGCACCGGACCCAGGTCGCTGGCGGCGATGTTCGTGGCGAGCAAGTTGTGAAGATTGAGCCAGCCGATGCCCCAGCTCATGCCGAGCCGTATCTCTGGGCCCGTGGCTGGCATTGCGTATTGGCACGCGGCGCTGGCTCCCCCTGCAACACTCGCGCTCCTGTTGTCGATAAGCCACTCGGACTCGCAGGCGATACCAGGCAGGTACAGCCTGCGAGCGGACGGGCCGCCAGGCAGCTGACCTTTTACGGCGCTGCTTGGCGCCAGTGCCTCTGCTGTGGCAGGGCTGGGGGCCTCGCGGCGCTGTTGAACAAGGTCCTCCAGCGCACGCGCCTCCACGCTGGTAGGGTAAATACAGCTCTGACTGACACCTGCATCAAAGCAGCAGCCCAGGGCGTCGCAGGCTCCGGGGGTCACGCGCTCCTCACCTGCGGGCACAGCACAGCATTCGATGCCAACCTTCCTTGCTAAGCACTTCTTCTAACCACACTGGGATAACCCACCAGAGTGCAACCAACAGTGATTGGCACGTCTCCATAACCCAGCTTGTAGACAGGTACGAATAGGCTCACCGCAGGGGTACTCCGCTTGTCGCAGGCGCGCATGCTGGCACTGCTGCGCTGGCGCAGCGCTTGCAGCTGAAAGCAGCGCACATGCAGTAGCTGTGCAGGCCAGGACGCAGCTGATATAGCAACCGGCTGCAGACGTGCGTCTCCTATCAGCGCGCATTATGAGACATAGCCCTGCACGGCTGGGGCTATATCTTAACACGCTGCTTGGCAGTTCACTGTGTCCGGGACAGGACTCCTCGTTCCTAACTGCCCCGCTCTGCTATTTCAGAGTTTGGATGTTCACATGAACAAGAGGGTACAGCCGAGACCTGTTGCTGACGCACCTGCATCGCACCAAGAGGCACATGTGCCGCACAGGGCAGTGCCAGGGAGCAATGCAGCGGAGACTGCTCCCAGACGAAAACACAAGCCTTGGGCAGAGAGGCGACCGGAAAAACCCCAGAGCGCTCGTGCATGGCTCGCCAGTCATGCATGCAATCCTCACTCTTGTTTGCTGCTTAATAGCGCTTGGAGAAAGCGCCCCTGACGTTCACGTCATCTTCTCCAGTCACCTGGCATGCCCCTCAGCCCACATTGGTCCCATTGTTCTAGTCGTCCGTGGCTATGCTGGCCTTGGCAGGCTGAGGCTGCCTTGCAACATGTTGATGCAGCTTTGCAGCATAGACACCAAGTGCTGTAAGGTATCTACACATTGTGCCTAGAAGGCTAGTTGAGCATTGGCCCTGCCAGTGAGGCGCATAACATGCAGCAAGAAGGTGCGGGTATGCAGACCTGACGAACAGCCGTTGCAGGATGTCGGCTTCAAGGACGCGGGAAACGCCGAGCAGGTTGTCAACGAGTACTTCAACCAGCACTTTCCAAACGCGGTGAGCGGTATGGTGCAGCCAGCACTGGCCTGCTGTCTGCCCACTGTAAACACACGCGCCTGATGTCACTACGTCACACACTTGCAGGTTCAGACTGCCGCTCAAGTCCGCAGCCAGCAAGGGCGACACTTCCGCTACATGACGCACGTGCGCCTCGTGTGTCAACTGCCACCTGGTTTCCCTGTGCCAGCCAGCAGTGCGCCTGACGCAGGCGCCTGCTGCAGTCGTGGCTGGTGTCTCTGTTCCTGGACTGCCCCCCGGGCCTGGGCCTGGACTGCCCCGATGCCACAGCAGTTGCGGCGTTTGAGAATGCTGTACGTCGTGGCGATATTTACTGGCACGCCCTGCCCAGACCATGCACACATCTCGTACCTTTTTCTGAAGGAGGCAGTGCTTGGTGCTCAGGCGCTTGCTCTCTTGCACGTTTGACAAGTGCAGCACTGTGCTTCAGGCACGCTCTGCCATTCAACCTGCAGGCTGAGGCTGCGGATGCATCGCTGCTTACGGCAGCCGTCGAGCTCACGCACGACCTGGACGCACGCTTTGGCCTGGCGCCAAAGTTCACGGTCAGCCAGGTGCGGGGACAGCCGGTATTGATGGCGCCAGCGCGTCACAGCTGCACTGAGGCATGCGCAAGATGAAAGCTGTGCTGGAGCAACGACCCGGCTTCATGGGCCGCAGAGGGATGTCCCCGGCCTCACGCGCAGCGCGGTGCCGGTGCTGGCCGGCGCCGGCGTGCGCGCCATGTCGATCGGCGTCAACGGCGGCAGCGCGCCGCCTGGCGTGCCGAAAAACACGCCCTTCCTCTGGCGCGACGCGGCCACCAACACGAGCCTCATCGGGATGCTCCATCCAGGCGCGCCGCAGCGACACTGGCCTTGTTGGCATGCTCCGTGCGGGCGCGCCACAGCACAACACAGGCGGTGTTGGCATGCTCCGTGCAGACAAGCCGCAGCTTTACCAGCTTTACCTCAGTGGGATGCTTCATCCAGGGCACGCCTGCGTGCCTGGCAGCTGCGCGTGTTGTCCTGCGGTCGCCGCACTCGGAGCACAAGCAGGGCGCCTCAGCATGAGCACAGACGAGCAGGCGAGGTGCACCCAGCTCGGTCAGGTTATCAAGGGTGCCCGCCAACCTAGATGTACGGGACCAACAAGACACACGGTCAGACAGCCCAGCGCATAAAGCACCCGGAGCAGGCAATTGTGGCAGCAATAGCACTGTGTGAGCGGATAGCGTGTACAGCGAGCGGCACAATGTTTGCTACGCCGACCCTGCCAGGTCCGCAGGCGGCTACTCTGGCGCGCCGGTGGATCGCGGCCCGCGCGAGTGCGTGACCGCGCCCGGCTTCGCCCACGTCCTGTGCGCCGCCTGGAACGACGGCGACAACAGCGGGCCGCAGACGGCTGCGCAGGTGCCGCATGCGCCCGCCCTTCAATCTGTCGCCCATGCGCAGCCGCTGCGGGGCGACGCCCGCCCGCGCTGCGCGCCCCAGGTGGCAGAGGTCTTCTCGCTGCTGGGCGGCTTCTTCCCCGACTCCGTCATCAAGGCGTCCACGCTCGACGACTTCGTGGCCGCGCTGCTGGACGACCCGCGCGCGCTCGGCAGCCTGCCCGTCGTGACGCAGGAGGTCGGCGACACGTGGGTGTACGGCACGCTCCTGCTCATGTGCATCGGCCTCGGCCTGCTCTGATCTTGACGGGGGTGCATCTGGGCCTCTCTGCGCCCCGTCAACCTCAGCACTGCGCATGCCTATTATGGGCACGGCGTGTATGGAGTTCCGTCCGCAGCGTGCACAGCGTGTGCACGCGCCGCAGGCATCGCCAGCGACCCGCAGAAGATCGCGCGGTACCGGGCCGCAATGCGCATGCGGCGCGCGCTGGCGGGCGGCACGCTGCAGACCCCCGCGCTGAAGAACTTTTCCCGCATGCTGCTCAAGGTGCGCTGCGAGCATGCCTGCCGTGCGGCGTGGCGACTGAACCCAGATGTGCAAGACAGCTTCCGCGCGCTCGCGCGCGCCAGCCTGCCGCCGGCGCTGCACGAGCTCGCCGGCGCGCCGGCTGAGGTCTGGCTTGAGGTGGCCTCGCCGCCGGGAGACGGGCGCCTGCTGCTCGACGTCGTGTGGGTGAACAAGACCGCGACGCGCCTGCCGGAGGTGCGGGGGCCAGGCAGGAAGCTGCGGATGCTGTCTGGCTGCAGCGGCCGTGCACAGGCTGCGGGCAGCTGACAGCCATGTGACAGCCCGCTCATCATGCCACAGCACTCCCAAGTGTCCGCTGAGCTTGTATCCACGCAGGTGCCTCGCGGCCAGAGTGATCCAGCACTCATGCAGTTCGGCGCTTGAATGTGTGCTCACCGCGCATTGCGCTGCTCCTGCACGAGGGTCACTGGTCGAATGCAAGCCGCAAGCAGCTGTCTGCCGCAATGCCGCTCAACTGCAACCCACATACCAGCAAACCGACACTGCGCAGGCCGCCTGGGTGGCTTTCCAGCCGTCGCCGGCCACGGCGGATGCCGGCAGCTGGCGGATGATGAAGCTGGGGCAGCCGGTCTCGCCGACGGACGTCCTGCGCAATGGCAGCCAGGCCATGCATGCGGTCGACGACGATGGCGTGCTCGTCGCCGGCGCGGGGGCGCACGCGTGGGAGCGGCTCCAGATCAGGCGCGGCGCTGGGACGCCACCAGGACGGCTGTGCCTGCGAGGATCTGGCCATGCACAGGATGCGTGCACACCCCGTGGTATTGCTGCCCAGACGTAATCGCTGCGGGCTATCCGCAATCCAAGCAGTGTACAGCTTGCCGGCAGACTGGCCGTCCTGCAGTACCTACCAGAGACAGCACGTGCACGGACGCATGCAATGCCGGGTGTGTCAGACCACATGCTTGCTGCCCTCAGCGCTTCACAAGCGGCCCCTCTGCTGCCACTACACAGGCCGCGAGCGGGCCTGCTTGAATTCACTGCTCTGGCGCGGGGCAGGTCGCTCGACGCGGCGCTCGTGTCGCCGGGCCGCCGGACGCCCTTCCCCACAGTAGACCCCGCGTACGTGGACATGTCGCAGGGCATGAGCTTCTGCCTGGCCAACAACATCTGGGGCACCAACTGTGCGCGCCCGCCCATGCTTCCCCACTCGTCTGTGCATGCGTGTCAGGGTGCCGCCTCTGACGCCGACTTGCGCGCTGTGGCTGGTGCTGCAGACGTAATGTGGACGCCCTACGCCGAGCAGCCGGCGGACATGCGCTTCCGCTTTGAGATCCTCGCGCATGATGCTGACGCGGCCGCCGGCGCTGGCGCCGGTGCCGCGGGGGTGACCGCGCCTGGTTACCCGCTGCTGCCGGGAGGCGCTGCCGTCCAGGGCGCGCCCGCGCCTGTATTATAGTTGCAGAGCACGCAGCTGCCAGAGCTGGTAGCGCTCTGCCTTAACGGTTGAGATACCCGGTGCATGTGTACATAAAGCACTGACTGCCGCGGGCTGGGCTGCTCTCTGTGTTGCCGCGGTCACCCCCGCACAACAGGCCACACTCTGTAATGGTACCCTGCATGGCTCCTGGTGCAGGAGCTGGGGCTGTAGCTTGGAAGAATGCAGTGAGCCTGGCCGCTGCCACGGTATGCAGTCGTGCAACAGCCGGAGTGCGACTGCAGGGCCCTCACCATGCCAGCTGGGTCTGTGCTTGCCCACACATGGGTTGCTTCGCATGCGGCTCACCTGGTAGGGAGGATGAGCCTCAAGTCCCCTGAAACTGAGATGCGCACTTTCAGCCTTGCACTTCCAAATCACTGCAGCTGTCTGGATGATAAGAAGTTTGCGCCCATGTTGTGTCTCTGTGTGCCTCTGCGGCGTCTTGGTCGAGGGTCTTCTGGTTTTCTGGCCTGCGCGCTTGCTAACATTATTATACCGTAGAGATTTATGTAGGAGCAGATGATGCATGTATGCATGTGTACTGTGTGTACGGGAATATGCTACAACTGGGGATGTCTGTGTGACAATGTTGTGATCCGATAAATGTCCCCGGTAATCCGATAAATGTAGCCATCGTGCGCACTGCACGAGCTGGAAACGTAACCCTGGGAAGCAAGCCCTCAATTTCAAAGAGCGTGTGGCTTCTTTTGGTGCAGTGTGGCACACTGACACACTACTGCCCCGTGCAGGCTTTGGGTTGAGAGAGAGGAACTTGTCGTGAATGCAGTGGTGCCGGCGCGTTGAGAGCCAGGGTACAGGTCCATATTTGAAGCTCACCAGCTGCGCTTGCTGCTAGAGTGCTGCATGAGAGCGGGGTAGCACCGCCAGTACGACGGTGTCGAGGGAGAGCGAGGCAGGTGCGCGCGGCACGCAAGCGCTTTCAAGGCATTGCCGCGCTGCCGCACCGAGCGCGCATGCATACTGTAGGATGCACCTCACGTGCGCCTGACAGAGCGGTGCTGAGCACAGGTGCCGTGCGCCCAGGCGCAGGCAAAACATATACAAAGATGGAGCTGCGCAGCCGCCTCGCGGCGTCTTGCCAGAGGTCTGGCGCCACCCTCCTTCACGCTGCAGCGTTGTCAAGTGTGTGCTGTGGAGGCCAGAGTGCACAAAGGGGGATAGAAGTGTGGAAGCCAGCTGGCAGGTCTCGGTTGCGCAATTCAACTGCTGCGGCTTGGAGCGTAGTCTTAGTTGCCTGCTCACTGGCAGCCTGGCAGTGGCAGCAGGGCCGTCGGTGTCTTGGTGTGCTGCTGCGCGCAGCAGATAGAGTGTGCCTGGCCAGCTGCACAGTCGCATGCGTCAGGGTGCTCTCGCCGACGATCTGGCATACGCGCCGCGTAGCAGCACAGCCTGCGGTGCAGGCAGGCTGCGGTGCAACCGGCGGCCAGGCGGATGCGCAGCGGAAGCCGCTGGTCAGTTGCGCGCATGCACACTGTGGAGCAGCCACCGCAGCCTCTGACTTTTTGCCCCAACGCGGCGCAGGCGCGGCGTGCTGCTGGCGCTTGGAGCGCTGCTGGCGGTGGTGCTTGCACAGGGCGCAGCTGCAGCGGATAGCAGCGCGCCGGCGTGGTCGTCCCTCAAACCGGGGGCGACCACCGGCTGGCTGACCATGGATGACGCGCCGCACTATGGAGCGCCGTTTGCGCGCGAGCTGGCGGCGACCACAAACCGCTCCTTCACCATAGCGCCGCAGGGGGATGTGTTCTTGAAAGACGGGCAGCCGTTCCGCTTCATCGCGGGCACGTGCGTGCCCGGCCGGCGCCGCGCTGGCCAGCTGGCTCTGTCAAAATGCCGGCGCTCCTGCCTGCGCCTGAGTGGGGCGCCCTGGTGGAGCAGCTCTGCATCTGCTGACCCTGCGGTGGCTGCCGCAGCATCCACTACTTCCGCATCCACCCCGCGCACTGGGAGGACCGGCTACTGCGAATGAAGGCGCTCGGCCTGACCGCAGTGCAGGCGTGCCCCTGACAGTCCGGGAGTCCCGCGTACAGCTGTGCAAGCAGCCGGGCGGCTCGGGCCGCCGGCGTGCGCGGCGCCCCGCCGGGCAGGCTGGCGCAGCGCGCGCGCGCCGCGGCAGGTGTACGTGCCGTGGAACCACCACGAGCTGTACCCCTACCAGTACACGTTCACCGGCGCCGCGGATGTGGTCCACTTCCTGGAGCTCGCGGAGAAGGTCGGCTTCCTGATCATCCTGCGCCCCGGGCCCTACATCTGCGCCGAGGTGCGCCCGCGCGGCGCCGATCCTGCTGCACGCTGCTGCGGCGCCGGCCGCATCGCCGCGCCGGGCGCGGCGGAGGGCGGGCGCGAGCGTGCGGCGGAGCTGACGGCCGGCTCCGCCGCGTGCAGTGGGACTTTGGCGGCTTCCCCTGGTGGCTGGGCACGTCGCAGGTGGGTCAACCCGCTCCCCGCCTCCCGCATGACAAATCGTTGTCTGTGACTCGCTTTCGTTCCAGCACGCCCTATCTGAACGCGTGTCAAGCCCCGCGGTGATGCTGCCGAGGCGCCAAGCGTTATGCTGGCACCTGCGGTCAGGCGTGGCAGCTTGCCGCGCATGCTGTGCGAAGAACTCTGGCGGCATGCATGGCTCCTGCCGGTGACGCGAGCCGGCCGCCGGCGCAGATCACCGGCGGCAGCCAGGACAAGGCGGCGCAGATGCGCGTGCGCAGCGACGACCCCCGGTACCTCATGCACGTCGATCGCTGGTGGAATACGTTGCTGCCGAAGGTGGCGCACATGACGTACCAGCGCGGTGCGGGGCCCGGCCCGGGCGCCTTCGCGGACTGTGCTGCAGGCCGTGCTGCACCGGCCACTAGCTGGCCGAGCGCGAGGAGTGAGCGCGCGTGTGCCCCGCAGGTGGCCCCATCATTGCCACTCAGGTGAGCGCCTTCCGAGCAGACAGCCGTACAGCCGTGCCGTTGCGCGGCGTGTGCCCGTTTGCGCACCTGCCTGCATGCAGGGCCGCTCACGCAGCGTGCGGCGGTCCAGATCGAGAACGAGTTTGGCTTTGTTGGGCCCAACGAGCCGTACATGCGCCACCTCATCGCCATCGCCAAGAAGGCCTTTGGCGACGACCACATCCTGTTCACCACGGACCCGCCCCCGCTCGTCCAGCAGGGCTCGCTGCGCGGCTCCGAGCTGCTCACGTGCGCTGTCCCTGCTGCGCTTCTTCGTCCCCTCCTCACAGCGTGTGCAGCATGCATCTGCTGCACTGACAAAATGCCTGTGGTCCCTGGCGTACTGTGCGCCTGCAAGGCTTAGCTGCATTCCGACCCCACTCCTTATCATGTACTGCTCCGCTTGTTCTGAAGTGCACCCATGCATGCTCCAATGCGTTCGCTCATCGCGGCTGACCGATTCGCTGGGCTGGCCAGGGTGGTCGACTTTGGAGCGCACTGGTTCACCATGGAGGACGCATTCGGCCGCCAGAAGTCCATGAACCCGGCCGGCCAGTCGCCCGTCTGGTGCAGCGAGTTCTAGTGCGCTCCTCTGCAACTCGAGCGCCTCCGCTCGCGCACGCCCGGTGCTTGCAACCGGCCGCGCGCTGAGCTGCCCAGCAGCTGACCGACGCGTAGCAGAGCCCGGCAGCCCGATCATTCCGTGCAGCGCATGCCGCGCCATCAGGTGCCATCAGGTGCATGCTGACGCGTGCGCGCGGCGTGCCGCAGCACGGGCTGGCTCACATGGTGGGGCCAGTCCATCGCCAACTCCAGCGTCTGGGACTTCCTGGACACGTTCGACCAGATCCTGCGCTACAACAACAACATGGGCTCCGTCACGCTGTACATGGCGGCGGGCGGCACCAACTTTGCCTACACCGCCGGTGCGGCGCTGTCACGCGCCCGTGCTGCTGCCAGGAGTGGTGGTTGGAACCACCCGCGGTGGATCGCCTGCGCATCGACACACTGCGTCCGAAGCAATCTGCATGCTTCAGGGCTGCGGCGCGTTGCTGCAGCGAATGCGCCCGGACTCTCCTCAGGCAGCTGTGCGCCCCGGCTGCGGCGTCCTGAGGCGACGCCGCGCCCCGGCCGCGGCGCAGGCGCGCAGGTGGACCCCATCCCCGGGGACGTGACCTGGGACTGGGAGGCCGGCGAGCTGATGGTCAAGGGCAAGTACAACTCGGTGATCACCAGCTACGACTACGCGTCGCCCATCAGCGAGGCCGGCGACTTCTGCCAGCCCGGCATCAACGGGCCATGCAAGTGGGACGTGCGCGCGCCCGGCCCGCCCTCGCCCTCGCCCACCGCGCTCTGCTAGTGAGCAGAATTGTTCACTCTGCTGGCGCTCATCGGGCGCCGTTCTTCATCCTACTGTCCGGCGTGTGGTCAGCATAGCCATGCACGTATTGTGGCACCTGTCAGCACCATGCAGCAGCGCATGGGCCATCCCCGGTCAGCATAGCCAGCGGCGGGGCGTCAGCCGAGCGGGCGCCCGTGCGGCAGTTGATCCGCGCGTCGCTGCTCAACCACACGGGCAACGCGCTGCTGCCGACGCCGCCGCGGCCGACCATCTGGCCGTACGGCACGGTCACGCTGACGCAGCAGGCGTCGCTGCTGAGCCAGCTGCCGCAGCTGGTCCCGGGCGACGGCACGCTCTCCAACCTGCCCCTGCCCATGGAGGAGTACGGCCAGCAGTGCGCCCTGCTACGCGCCCTCCTGCTTGCTCCTGCCCGCCACCAGCGAGTTGTGGATGAATGCGCGGTGCTCTTGGCGCTTGTCTTGCAAAGCACATGTTATCTTTACAGAATCATGCTGCCCATGCCTTGGTCGGCAGTGCGTGTGCTGCGACTTACTTGATGCCTTGTAGCAGCCTGCTGTACCACCTCCAGTGCTGCCCAGAGCGCATCAGAGCCCCTGTGGTGCCCATGCCTACGCTGTGTGCCCTGCTGTGGCTGACGCGATGCATGCCTCCATGCCATGGCATGGACGCGAGGTTTCTGCACTGATCCTGCATGTGCTGGGCCAGGGGCGGGCTAATCCTGTACCGCATTGAGGTGAACAACACCCAGATCTTTAACAACGCGACCCTGTACTTCGGGGACCGCGTCCACGACACCGCAACCGTGCGTTCTCCTCTCGACTGTGCTTGTGAAATACATGCCGTTAAACTTTGCCCTGCAACATGCAAAACCTCACTGGCGGACCTGACAGATACGAAGCACTTGCATGCAGGCAGCGCAACAGTTTAGCCAAACGCTGCACATTACATCACATGCATCCCTCCCTTGACATTGCCTGTGGTGCATGGTCAGTGAGGTAGTACAGTGTGGGTCTGTGGGCGTGCAAAGGGCATTGTCGGCGTACCCTTAGAGTGCCGCGCCTGCGCGCAGATCATGGTCAACGGCATCGTCATCGCGCGCCTGGACCGCAACCAGGAGGCCAACCTGGAGCTGGGCATTGCGGCGCCCAGCGCCAACGGCCCCGTCACGCCCAGCAACAGCACTGTTGCTGTGCTGGACATCCTGGTTGAGGGCTACGCGCGCCGCAACACGGGCCTCGAGTTCGACTTCAAGGGCCTGCCCAGCACGATCGTGCTGCTGAACGGCGCGCGCGCCGGCTAGGCTTGGCGGCCCAGCCGCGCTTGCATGAGTGGCACTGCTCAACATGCGCGTCCCTGCCGGTGGCCTTGGTGGTCATGCACGCGCTCTTGACACCTTTCTGTGGCTAGGTGTGTGTGCGCGCACCATGTGTTCGTTTAAGGTTGCCTACCAAGCCCCTGCCGCCGCTTGCGGCGCAGCTTGACGCAGGCCCGCCGCTCGCCGGCTTGCGCGTCCGCTCCCCGCCCATTGCCGACACCAGCATGCCCGCGCTGCTCGCTGGCCGGTGCTGCGGTGCACCAGCTTGCTGGGCAGCTTGGTTGCGGTAGGGTAGTTTGTTAGTAGGGTGGTCGTGCGCGCAGGCCTGCCGCTCACCAACTGGCGTGTGTACCCGCTGCCCATCACCGACACCAGCGTGCTGTGCTTCCCGCCGGCGGGCGCCGCGCCGGCGCCCGCGCTCGCGCCCGCGCCCAAGCCCGCCGCCGCGCGGCCCGCTGCGCACAAGGCGGCGCTCGCGGCCGCTGGGAGCCCCGCGCCGCCGCGCATCGCGTCGACCGCGTCGGCCGCTGCGCGCCTGGAGGCGCCCTTCGGGTGCCCCGCGGCGGCGCCGCCGAACAGGACGTGCGCGGTGCCGGCGCCCAACGCGGCGTCGGACGGGCCTGTGTTCTTCAGGTGCGCGCCCGCTGCAGCCTGGCACACAGGCACCGCCGGGCTTTCCGCACACGCGCGTCGTGCGGTGCTGGCCTTTCGTTTAATTTGCCAACGCGATGCAGGGCATTGTGCACGCCGTTGGCATGCATACAGGCTGGGCTGCCGGTGCATGCTGGTGCAAGCTCGCGCGGCCGTGGCGCAGAGCAGAGCAGGGCCCGAGGCCGCGGCGGCCAGCGCGCCGCCTGACGGCGTCGCCGCGCTGGGCCAGGGGCACGCTGTATGTGGACCCCAGCCTCGCCGACAAGCTGGGCCGCTTCCCGGACTCGTACCTGTCGGTGGCCGGCGGCTGGAACAAGGGCCTCATCTTCATCAACGGCTACAACATCGTGCGCCGCCTCCCCAGCCTGCGCGTGGCCTCGGCAGGGCATGCGCGCTCATGCAGCAACAGTGCGGTTGGTCCCATCAGGCGGGGATGAGCAGTGAAGCCCACCAAGGCTCATGATGTTTGTCGTGCACGGCCTGCAATCTACGTGTTGGGCGGGAGCACAGGCGCGTGTAGGAGCCTGCCGTGAAGCATGGACTGCCGTGTGCATGCGTATGGACATGCCGACAGAGGAACTTGAAGACCTCCTCTCTGGTC